>Ga0114957_1000174_pt1 | contig 94697 bp, 93 predicted proteins | sample BantaG_FD_87175 | JGI IMG/M metagenome (GOLD analysis project Ga0114957, IMG submission 87175) | Marine algal microbial communities from Bantry Bay, Ireland - BantryBay_4 metaG | ecosystem: Host-associated > Algae > Red algae > Unclassified | place: Bantry Bay, Ireland | collected 2014-11-21 | reverse complement strand
GAACTCATCAATTCAAGACCACGAAAAGTAATCAATTTTCAACGCCCAATCTCACTGCTCGACAAACTCCTCAAAACCTAACAGAAGACTCAAGGCTCATTGCACTTCGACAGTCAATTCACAGTCTCCTTTCGACACCGTGTTTGAGGTCGCGGCGGAGATAGGTGGAGGGAAATTAACGCAGATTTTTTCTATTCCGAAGGCTGATATTTTTTCTCCAACCATTTAAGCACCTCTAGTTGGTCCTCTCGTTTTGCTCGGCGAACTTGAATGAGCAGTTTCGAAATTGAAGGCCGGTCGAGAGTTAGGTTTGAGGCACCTTCGTTACAAACCGAACACAGAGCGCGGAGATTTGAGGCCGTGTCCTCTCCTCCCTGAGATTTATCGACGATATGGCCCAGATGAAGACGAGCCTTTCGGTTTGGCTCGTAGGGATGTGGCTCCCCAGCGACAGCCCCACACATCTGGCAGGTAAACCCGTTCCGATCTAGAACGAGAGCTCGAAGCTCTTTTGAGATGCTTCTTTCAAAGGCGGGTTGAGGCTTGGGGTCCTCGAGAAGATATTCACCAGGCTTGAGTTCGCTCCGATCATTGTGGGTTAGAATATTATAGCCCTCTTCGTTTCGGAGTTCACGAATCCGGCGTGCCCACTCACTGATTCCGGCGACTTCGCGCAACTCATCTGAAGACATCGTTTTTCCGATATTAGCGAGGATGTAGGCGCGTAGTTTGGCTCTCGCTCCTCCCTTTCTTTTCTTCGCTGGCATAATCTCTTTTAAAACTAGGAAGCGATGGGGACGACCTTCGTTTTTCTAGAAGCGGCCGCAAGGATGGCGGTGCGAAGTTGGGTTGCGACAGCATTAGCAACAGGTGGTGGAAAGGCGTTTCCAATTTGGCGATATGTAGCGGTTTTAAGGCCCGCAAACTTCCAAGAGTCCGGGAATCCTTGAATCCGTGCCGTCATGCGGATGGTAAGGCGGGGCATGCCTACAAAATTGGGATCGGGAGCTTCGTTTGAAAGGCTTTTTCCATTTACGCCGAGGGCCGCCCACGCTGCTTTTGCGCGCGTCGGGCCTAGATCAGCACCTCCGTGTTTTTTTGAGCCGCCAACAAGAGTAGGGGCGATGTCGTCTGCACGGTCTCGCCAAGCTTTCGCGCCAGTCCAACCTCGTTCAGACATTAGATCGTAGAGAAGTTGGCCGACAGTTGGCGGGATTCTATCCATGACAAGAGGTGGATGGTAAAAAGGGGCAATGTCATTCCGGACCGCTACGATGACTACGCGCGGGCGAAGCTGAGTGACACCAAAGTCGGAAGCATTCAGAAGTTGCCACGAAGTTTGGTAGCCGAGAGCCTGAAGCTGACTCTTTAGCTTCCTCCGGTAGTCTTCGAAAACCGCTCCTAGAAACCCACGGACGTTTTCAAGCATGACTGCCTTAGGCTGACATTCTTCGATGAGACGAATCGCCTCAGGAAAAAGGTCCCTTTCGTCGTCTTTTCCAAGTTGCTTCCCCGCAATGGAAAAAGGCGGGCAAGGAACACCTCCTGCAAATAGATCAACCCCCTTGTAAGGCACAGCACTGAATTCACGAACATCTCCTTCGATGACATTCCATTTAGGACGATTTAGACGAAGGGTTGCGCATGACGATGGATCGAGTTCAACAAGAGCCTCAGCTTCAAATCCAGCGTTCTCAATACCGATAGCTTGACCGCCGCCCCCAGCGCAGATTTCGACACAGGTTAATCTCATGGTGTTCTATCGAACATTTTAAATTCGATGTCAATTGTTTGGTTGGCTTCGCTCCTCACTTCTTGAAAGGAGTGAAGGAGTGAAGCTACTGAGTTCGATATTGAAGACAACTATGCCACTTCAACAGGAAAATTTCCCTAAAGTCGGCGCGGGTTTAGATTGCCCCTACAGGGCTCAGATTATCCGTCCGACGAGAATACCAGGGCGGCGCTCGTTCCTCGCTCTACCCTTCGCTTCGTTAGGTCGACCCTTTGGGCCTAAAAGAAGGCCCGCTACTTTTTATGAAGTTCGGCGGAGACGTTTTCGGTGGGTTTTGCGGAAAATTTCTTTTTTCAGTCGGTGAGGATTACGCAGATTTTTTCGGGGCGGGCCCGATTGGACGTGGATTTCTGCTGAGTGGTGGGAATTTTTGGGAGGGGCTCCTTTGTCCCGGAGCTCTGTTTTAGAGTAGCTCGGTCCAATACGGGGTGAGTTCGTAGAGGCGGCTTTTTCCTTGGCCTGATTTTTGGAGGAAGCTGGAGGCGCTCTATGAGTTGCCAAGATTGAGGGCTGTTCTGAAAGCGCACCCATCGCGGCTTGAATCTTCCTTCTACTGGCCTAAGCTCCGAGCGTGAGTTCCAAATTTCAAGAACCTGTGAGAAAGCGGGTTGGCGGGACGCTCTCCAGCTTATCCACGCTGGAGCGCTTGGAACGATTGCGCAGAAATGCCGCCTTTTTGAGAGGGAAATCTAGCCCGCTACCTTATGACGATGGCGACCTTGTTCGGAAGGTCGTCGGAGCGCCTCGCCCGAGCTGAGATTCGCTTTGTCGTCGTTGGCGGGATCGCAGTCAGTTTACAGGGCTATGTAAGATTGACGGAAGACGTCGATATCTTGATTGATCGCGAGGAGGGAAACGTGTTTCGTTTTCTAAGCTCGTTGGCGGATTATGGAGAAGGGTTTGCGAGAGAGTTTTGCCTCGAAGATTTCGGACCTGAAGAAGGAGCACTCCGGCTCATTGAGGAAAGCGAAGGATGCCAGCTGGACATTTTCACGGTGATGTCAGGGAAGTCCTATTTCGATTTGTCAGAAGACGCTGAAGTATTCAAAGTCCAAGGGCTGGAGGTTCTCTATGCCTCAAAGAAGAGCCTCATCGAGTTGAAAAGCAATACCGTGAGAGAGAAAGACCAACTGGATGTCCAAGCTCTCAAAAAGCTGGAAGATGACGAAGGTGCATTCGACTGATGGGATTCGGATATCTGCGCTTCCTCGCTGGATCTTGCGGAGGGGTTCTTTTCCAATCAGCGAGGAGTTGAGGCAACTGCGAAAAAACGAGGTGATTTGAGAGTCTGGGGGAGAATTTTTAACACAACCGAAACGAAGTGGAACCGGAACACAGTGGAGATCGCCCTAGGCAAATGGCCAACGGCAAATTTTTCCTGACCTGTGGACTCGTTTTGATTTGGCACAGATTGGATCCGGATTTCTGCTGAGTGGTGGGAATTTTTGGGAGGGGCTCCTTTTTCGCGGAGCTCTGTTTTAGAGTAGCTCGGTCCATTGCGAGGTGAGTTCGTGGCGGCGGCTTTTTCCTTAGCTTGATTTTTGGAGGAGGCTGGAGGCGCTCGGTGATTGGGCGGTGCGGGGGGGGGCTGCGAGTTGATTTGCGATTTTTTTTGTGCTGAGGCCGGGGCTTTTTTGGGTTCTGGCTATTGAATTATTCTTGGGCGGCGGTGCCTGCGAAGTATTTTTCAAACTTGGGCCAGAGGAAGTCGGAGAGGTTGCGACCCATTTTAAGGCCTTCGATGTTATCAGCCTGGATGTGGTATCCGCCGAGGACGCGGGAGATTCCAGCGAGTTCCGCGACTTCGGTAAAGGTGGGGAGTTGGAGGGTGATTTCGCAGCTGGTGTGGATGGCTTCAGCGAGGGTTTTGCCATGAAGCTGCTGCATTTTCGAGCATTCGAAGCCGAGTTCGGTGATTTCTCCTGCGGTGCGTTCTTCGATCAGGCCGCAGCGATCTGATCCGGTGAAGTGCTTGAGCATCTGGGCGCAGGCTCCGCTTACTGCGCTGTGTCCTGAGACGTATCCGGGAAAGGGTGGGGTGACGAAGTTGGCGGGCGAGTAGGGATGCCAGTTCTCGCCTTTCATTTCGATGACGCCTTTGCCGGGGCCGGCCCAGCCGGGGATTGTTTTTCCGGTGAAGTAGTGGCGCACTAGGGTCCATGGGCGGGAGCTATCGTAGTAGCGCTTTGCGTCCCAGGCGGCGATGAAGGCATCAAGTGCGGTGTTGCTGACGGCGAAGAAGAGTTTCACATCTTGGTCAAGGTCCTGCTTGTCGCGCTGCGAGACTGCCATGGCGAAACGGAGCCAATGGCCGGATTGGCCGGTAGAGCGGGGGCCATCGCGCATGAATTCGACGATCGCTTTTTGTTCGGGTGTGAGTGAGGCGTTCATTTCGATGCATTCGAGGACTTCGCTAAGTAGTTTTATATCGCCAACCAGGGGGGGTGGGCCGGGACGAAATTGGTCGGCAGATTCGAGGCCGAAGGGGGTGACGCGATACCAGTGGGGGGTCAGGAAGCCGGGGCAAAAGGTGGAGCCATCATCGTTTGTGAAGGTGATGGGCTGCCAGCGGTCAGGGTCGATGATTTTATCGGCGGTGTTGACGGGGCGATACATGGTGTAGTCCGAGTAGGGTTGGCCATCTGATCCGATTTCATCGCCTTGTTGGTTTGCGCCGTCGTTTTGGCGCGATTCGAGGATGGCTTTGGCGACGGTGTTACCGATTCCGATGGCGGTGCTGAGGTCGGTGGAGGTGTTTTCTGGATCGTAACCCATTTTTTCCATCTCACTCTTGAGGTAGTCTGCGAAGTGGGGGAGCTGGTCGACTGCGGTGCGGAAGGTTGCGTAGGCGATGGCGGTTTCTTTATTTTCGAGGGTCCGCTCTTCTTTTGGTCGGCGGAGTGAGCCAGCGAAGATGGTTCCGACGGCGGTGTCATCATAGGCGGCCCAGGCGTCGAACATTGCGGTGCAGGGGATGGCCATCTGGCGCGAGAGGATGGTGGGCATGGCGCCGATGCGCTCGACTTCCCGGGCTGAGGCTTCGAGGACGGTATCGAGCCAGGTGTATGCGGCGGAGGTGGTGGTCTCTGCGGGGTCGAGGCCGGGGACGGTCTGGGCGGGAGAGGGGGCACTTGTGGCGAGAAGAAGGAGGGAGGAGGTGAGTAGGGAGAGATACTTTCGTTTCATGGCAGAGGACTATGATTTTTGATTGAAGGTGGCTTGTGAAAGCGGGGGTTTGGAATTTGCGCGGGGAAAATTCGACCGAAAAATTCGGTCGGTGACGATCTCTTTTTTGGGAATTTTTTTAAGATAGGGTTGATGGGATGGTCTGGTGTTAGGGGGAGATGGGTGAGCATTTGGGGGAAAAGTGCGGGCAGCGGTGGGGGAGTTTTGTGGTTTCGGAGAGATGTGTCATTAGCGTGATTGAGGTGAATTGGGCTTCCTTTCGCGAAGGTCGTGAGGTTTTTGGGGACGAAAAAGCCCGGGCGCTCTTGCGAGACGGCCGGGCTTTGAAACGTTGAGTTTCTTTAAATTCCGGGGGAGGAATTAGAGAGACTTCTTAAGAGTCGAGGAAGGTTTGAAACCGACGGACTTGGAAGCTGAGATTTTCATAGCTTCGCCGGTCTTAGGGTTACGTCCCATACGGGCTGCACGCTTCTTGATTTCGAATGTTCCGAAACCGATAACTTGCACCTTTTTGTCTTTTTTCACACCTTTTGCGATGGAATCAAGAACTGCTGCGACGGCGTCCTCAGCGGAGCGCTTGGTTGCATCTTTTCCGAGGGCCTTCTGGACTGCTTCAATAAGTTCACCTTTGTTCATGACGTGGTCGATCATCCCTTCTCGGATTAGTTTGTAAAGTTAAAATAACAGCGAAATTTCCTTTAGCTTAGAGGGTTGACGGGGGGAGGGGTTTTGTGCTGAAACGAGAGGACATTTATTTATCAGGGATGAGAGTTGTTAGATTCTGTTAGATTTTCATGGGGGTTGACGCGGGGTTGATTTTTCTGTGAGCGTGTCTGGGTGGAGATTGATGAAGCTTGGCGAATATTGCAGTCGGTGCGTCCGGCGCTTCCGCAGAGTGATGCGCTGGAGCAGGAGGTGGCGGATGCGTTAGCGGCGGAGGAGAGGGGTTATTATCTTCCGGATGAGGATGAGCGGGTGCGGGTGGTTTATAGCCGCTATTTGGCATCGAGGGGGACGCTTTGGGAAATGGTGCTGGCGATGAAGCCGCAGATTAGGACGGAGGTGGATGAGGAGAGGCGCTTGCAGGTGTTCGGTCTGTGCTTTTGTGCGGCGGCGATGTTGGTGCGGAGCGCGGCCTTTGTGATCGGGCTAGCGAAGGAGCGTCCGGTGGTTTGGCGGAAGCTGGATGAGGCGGAGCCGCGCTATCTTTTGAAGCGGAAGTCTTTTACGAAGTTGTATCGGAATCTGAGTTCGTTGCGGTGGATGTGGTATTATCACGATGCGTGGAGGTTTTATGAGCGGGAGCGGGGAGCGATTTGTGAGAGTCTTGAGCGGGGTGGCTTTGGCGAGGCGGTGGCGTGGTTAGAGGAGGAGCCTTTTATCGAGAGGAGTAGGGGGGCTTTTGTGAGGCGGCGTTTTGCTTACCGGCTGCATTCTTTTGTGAGGCGGCATGTCTCGGGTTATGGGAAGGCGATGTTTGGCTTGTTCGAGCTTGGGGGGAGCGTGGTGGCGGAGATGAAGCAGCCGTTCCGGAGGAGGAGGGAGGGGAAGCGGGTGGGGCGGGAGACTTTAGCAAAGGTGGAGCCGGTTCTGCAGGCGGGGGATGTGATCGTGACGCGGCATGATGATGCGCTGAGTAATTTATTCCTGCCGGGTTATTGGCCGCATGGGGCGCTCTACATCGGGGATGTGGCGCAGCGGCGGGCGCTGGGGCTGGAGGTCTGCGAGAGAAGTGGAGGGAGGGTGGCGGTGCTGGAGGCGAAGAAGGATGGGGTGCTTTTCCGGGAGCTGGAGGAGACGCTGGCGGTGGATGCTTTTGTGGTGGTCCGTCCGCTGATTGGGAGGGATCATTTAAAAGAGGCGCTGGTGCGGGCGTTCAGTCATGAGGGGAAGCTTTATGATTTCGTTTTTGACTTTCGGACAGCGGATCGGCTGGTGTGCACGGAGGTGGTTTATCGGGCATTTCACGGGGTGGGGCAGTTTAGCTTCGAGCTTTCGATGAGGAGCGGGCGGCATTGTTTGTCGGCGGAGGATTTGCTGAGGCAGGGGCTGGCGGGCGGTCTCTTCGAGGTGGTGTTGTGCTTCGGGGTGGAGGATGATGAGCTGCGGTTTGGGGATGCGGCGCGGTCTCGCTTGCTAGCGAGCTTGCGCAGGTTCGGGGCGGAGTAGAGGGGAGGGGGTGGGAGGCTATTAAGTTCGTTTTGCGCGGGGATTGCACCAGCGGAGTTCCCTGCTAGGGTCCCGGGCATGTCCAGCCTTCACGGCCATCTTTTTCGTATTTCGACCTTTGGGGAATCTCACGGTGGCGGTGTCGGCGTCGTTATTGACGGGTGTCCGCCACGAATTCCGCTGACTGAGGCGGACCTTCAGCATGAGCTGGATCGGCGTCGGCCGGGCCAGTCTGAGGTTACGACTCCGCGGAATGAGGCGGATCAGTGTGAAATATTATCGGGAACTTTTGAGGGGGTCACCCTTGGGTCACCGATCTCGGTGCTGGTGCGGAATAAGGATCACCGGCCTGAGGCTTACTCGGAGATGGCCGAGAAGTATCGCCCATCCCATGCTGACTTCACTTACGATGCGAAGTTCGGGATTCGGAACTGGCAGGGCGGGGGACGATCATCCGCGCGCGAGACGATCGGGCGAGTGGCTGCGGCGGCGGTGGCGAAGAAGGTGCTCGCGCACTTTTGTGGGGATTTGGAGGTTGTCGCTTATATAAAGACGGTGCAGGATATCGAGGCAGAGGTCGATCCGCTTACGGTGACTTCCGAGATGATTGAGGCCAATATCGTGCGCACGGGTGATGCGGTGGCTGCGGAGAGGATGATCGAGCGGATTAAGAAAATTCGCTCGGAGGGGAATTCAATCGGCGGGGTGATCGAGTGCGTGGTTCGTGGCTGTCCTCCGGGGCTGGGCGAGCCGGTATTTGATCGCTTGGAAGCGGATCTGGCCAAGGGGATGCTCTCGATCCCTGCGACGAAGGGCTTCGAGATCGGCTCGGGATTTGCGGGAACTCAGCTGACGGGGGCGGAGCATAATGACCACTTTTATATGGATGGCGAGAGGGTGCGGACGAAGACGAACCGCTCGGGCGGGGTTCAGGGTGGTATCTCGAATGGCGAGCCGGTGGTCTTCCGGGTCGCTTTTAAGCCGACGGCTACGATCATGTCTGCGCAGGATACCATTTCTAAAGACAAGCAGGATACTGAGCTGAAGGGGCGCGGGCGTCATGACGCATGCGTGCTGCCGCGGGCGGTGCCGATCGTCGAGGCGATGACGAACTTGATTTTGTGCGACCACCTTTTACGCCACCGCGCTTTTTGCAAAACCGACTAAGCAATGGAATATCTTACGAACCTCGGGACCGACGGCTTGATCGCAGGCGCTTTGCTGCTTTTTGCGATCCTTGGATTTATTAAGAGGCTCGTGAAGCTATTCTTTCTCATTATCGCGCTGGCGGTGGGGGCTGTTGCCGGGCTGTGGGGGTATAATAATGGGTTCTCACTCGCGAAGATTGTGGTGGAGAAGCCCGAGGACTGGATGGTGACGGCGGTAGGTGTCATCGCCTTTGCTGGAGCGTTCTTTTGTGCTCGCACGATTCTCGGACTTTTTATGGGTGGGAGTCGGGAAAATAGTGCGGTCAAAAAACTAGGTTTCGGAATACCTGGGAGTATATTGAGCCTCGTGATCGGTGGGGCGATCGTCTACGGTGGGCTCACCGGAGTGCGCTATGCGGGGACGATGTCCGAGCTCGAGCGCGTGAAGGAATACGCCAATGGCACGCTTGATCGCAGCAAGGCCGAGCCGCTTTTTGCGAAGCTCAAGACTTGGGTCGATGAGAGCTTGGTGGGTCAGTGGCACCAGAAGGTGGACTTCCTTAATGATCCTGCCCAAACCACCCTTGCCAAGCTCGCCATCATTCAGGAGAAAAAAGTCGATATTTCAGACGTCGCTCCAGATAAGGTGCTCAAAGCGATCCCGGTCAAACACACTCTCCAGAGCTCGATCCGCGAGGGTGACTTCTCTGCTCTTCTAAAAAACGACCAGCTCCGCGATGTCACCACCGATGCCGAAGCGCGCGAAGCGCTGATGCGGCTCAATATCGAGAAAGCGCTCGGCCTTCGCGATTAAGTGACCTTTTAAAAACCATCCCGACCACCTCTTCCCCGTGCCTCTCTCCGACTACATCGTCACCATCGGTCTCGAAGTTCACTGCCAGATCAAAACGAACACCAAGATGTTCTGCGGCTGCCGCACCTCCTTCGGTGACGAGCCGAACACGAACATCTGCCCGACCTGCCTCGGTCTACCCGGCGCGCTTCCGGTGCTAAATGAATTCGCGATCGAGCGGACCATTCTTTCTGGTATGCTCCTTGGCTGCTCCACCCCGCCCACCGTTGTCTGGGACCGGAAGAATTATTTCTACCCCGACATGCCGAAGGACTACCAGATCACCCAGATGGATCTACCTCTTTGCCTCGGCGGCGGCGTCCCGCTCTACGCGCATACTTATCCCAAAGATGCCCAGAAGAGCATCAAGAACCCGGGAAAGACGGTCGAGCTCACTCGCATTCACCTTGAGGAAGACGTGGCAAAATCGACTCATCAGGCCAAGACCACGCTCATCGATTTCAACCGCGCGGGCACGCCTTTGATGGAGATCGTCTCCGAGCCTGATCTTGAGAACGCCGAGGAAACCTTCGCCTACCTCAAATCGCTTCAGCAAATCCTCATCGCCGGAGGCATCTCAGATGCTGACATGGAAAAGGGCCAGATGCGCTGCGACGTGAACATCTCCCTGCGTAAGGATCCCAGCGAGCCTCTCGGCACTAAGATCGAGCTCAAGAACATGAACTCCACGTCCGCGGTGCGCCGTGCGATTCACTACGAGACCGAGCGCCAAGCCGATGCTCTTGATAATGGTGACCCCCTCATCCAGTCCACCCGGCGCTGGGATGACGACCTCGGCGAGACCCAAGAAATGCGCGGCAAGGAAGACGCGCACGACTACCGCTACTTCCCCGATCCCGATCTCCTACCGGTCGACACTGCCGCTTACATAGAAAAGGTTCGGCCTCTCGTCCCTGAGCTCCCTCACGAGAAGCTCGCGCGCTACCAGGACGAGCTCGGGCTTACCGAGTATGACGCCTCGGTTATCACCTCTGATGTCCACCTCGCAGCCTTCTTCGAGTCCGCTGAATCCGCCGCTAAGACTTCTGGAAAAAAGGTAGCCAACTGGATCATCAATAACCTTCTCGGCCTGCTGAACGAAAAGTCGCTCGCCATCACCGACTCACCGGTCGGCCCCGAGAAGCTCGCCGATATTCTCAATCTTATCGAAGCCGGCATCCTTTCTAACAGCCAAGCAAAAGACCTCTTCACCGCCCTCTGGGACGCGCCCGAAAAGGACCCCGCCGCCCTCGCCAAAGAAATGGGCTTTGAGCCCGCTGACACCGGCGCGATCGACGGTCTCATCGATGAAGTCATTGCCGCGAATCCTGACAAGGTCGCCGAGATCCAAGGCGGAAACGAAAAGCTTCTCAACTTCCTCACGGGCCAAGTCATGAAAGCCTCCAAAGGGAAAGCCAACCCCAAGATGGTGACCGATGGTCTGAGAGCAAGGCTTCTCTAGAACTAAGGAGGTGCGGTTAAGTTCTCTACTCACAAGGTCAGTAACTTACCTTTCTTGTGTCTCCATACTTTCTTTATCCAATTGCATAAACAAATAATCTTGAATTTGACTCACGGAATCGGTAACTTACTGACCTTGTGAGTAGTAAGCCATTTAAGAACCGGACCTTTGAGTTGGCGGAGCTTAATGCCCTCGCCGACTCGAAGAAGGCGCAGATGCTTGTCCTTTATGGCCGCCGCCGGATTGGGAAGACCTCGCTTCTGAAGCATTGGGGCGAGACCCACAAGGCACCTAGCTTCTACTGGACCGGCTACCGCACCACCTCCGAGCAGCTCTTGGAGAGCTTTTCAGCTCGCCTCGCCGGAATCACGCCCGGAGTCTCGACAGACTTCACCTTTAAAAACTGGGAGGCCGCGCTCGTTCATCTTTTTAAGCTCGCTGAGAAGAAAGCGGTCATCGCGGTGATCGATGAGTTTCCCTACCTCGTTGAAATGGAGCCTTCCATCCCCTCGCTCCTCCAGCGGCTTTGGGATGAACAAGCCCCAAAGAGCCGTCTCATTCTCGCGCTCTGTGGCTCGCACTACCATATGATGCATGAGGAATTTGCTTCGAGTAGAAAGCCGCTCTACGGGCGCGCGAGCCGCCACATCATCCTTGAAGAGATCGCGCCCTCCGAGCTGAATCTTTTCCTCCCCCGCTATAGCTCCGAGCAGATCGTCGAGACTTACGGCGTCACGGGTGGAGTCCCGGCTTATCTCGAACTCTGGGATGACAGCCGCCCCGTGATGCATAATATCAAGGATCTCCTCTTGCGGCCTGCCACCTTTTTTTCCCAGGAAGCGATCCTCCTCATTCAGGACGAGATCGCCGAGCCGCGGACCTATTTAGGAATTCTGCAAGCGCTCGGTTCCGGTTTCAAGACGCCGAAGCAGATCGCCGACGCCAGCGGACTTCACCTGAACCACATTGGAAAATACCTCGCCACGCTGGTGAATCTCCGTTTCGTCCGGCGGGTTCTTTCCGAGGACTCGGAGAATCGTCGTACTTCGCGGAATAGTAAATACGAGATCTGCGACCCCTACCTCCGCTTCCACTTTCAGTTCCTCTATCCCTATCCCGACATGCGTCAGTTTGATGGTGGGGGGTGGCTCGCGGAGCGGGTGAAGGAGCAGTTTGCCTCCTTCATCGGGAAGACCTCTTACGAAGAACTGGCCCGCCGCCACGTCCAGCGGATGGGGGATGCCGCCGAGCTTTCCTTCCACCCGCAATATGTCGGGCGGGCATGGAACCGGGCAGTCGAACTCGATCTCGTGGCGATCAACTGGCAGGATAAAAGCGTCCTCTACGGCGAGTGCAAGTGGACCTCGAAAAAAATGAGCGGCAAGGACCTCGACTCCCTTAAAGAGCGCTCTGAAAAACTCACCAAGCTTAAGGGCTTCAAGGCGCAGTATGTTCTCGCCTCGAAGAGTGGCTTCACCGCCGCCCTGACCCGCAAACTTCCTGACGAGGTGATCCTTCTCCAAGGAGGCGACTTTCGAAGAATCGGCTAAGTGAGCCAGCCGCCGCGGCCGGGGTCGGAACTGCGGTCGAGCTAATCGGCCATGAAGATAATGCGGTTATCCGGCTGGGGGGCGATCGCTTTCCAGATATTTTCTAGAGCATCGCGGCAGCCGTGGATGCCTCCGATCGCGAGAGTTCTCATGGAATTGACCATCGAATTTCCAGCGCGGCGGGTAATGTAAAAGATCTCAAGTGGACGCTTGGATCTTAGACTTTAAAAGGGCGGGTCCTCTACTGCTCTGCATGCTATCCCCAGAGGCCTAGGCCCTGAGGCTCTGCCTCATTACATTCAAGGTTTGGAATCGGTAGCAGGTCCGCTAAGCTCGGGGCCTTGAATATATTGCAAGCAATCGGGCGGCCTTTGCTGCGGCTGATCGACTATCTAGGTGAGCTTGGCTTACTCGTATATGAAACTTTTATCTCAATCACTCGTGGGCAGCGTCGTTATCAACAACTTATCGAGCAGCTGGCCGAGATCGGCGCGCGCTCGCAAGTTGTCGTTATCGTCACCGGTGCTTTCACCGGAGCGGTGCTCGCCGCGCAGGCGTATTTTCAGTTCAAAATTTTCGGTCTCGAGACCGCGACGGGCGGATTAGTAACGATCGCGATGCTTCGCGAACTCGGGCCCTCGATCACTGGGCTCATGCTGGCTGGCCGAGTCGGTTCCGCAATGGCGGCCGAGATCGGCACGATGAAAGTCACCGAACAAGTCGATGCCCTGCGCTCGATGGCGGTGCATCCTATCGACTATCTCGTGACGCCGCGCGTGCTTGCGATGTTTATCGCCGCGCCCCTTCTGATCGCAGAGGCCACTGCCGCCGGAATCTTAGCCGCCTTCGCCGTGAGCGCTTTAGTTTTCGATATCGAGATGGCCTACTGGCTCGCTAACATGGGAAACTACGTCAGCATGCCCGACCTCATCATCGCCGTGACCAAAGTGGTTTCCTTTGGCCTCCTCATTGTCATCATCTCTTGCCACCAAGGTCTGCGCGCCAGCAACGGGGCCGTGGGAGTGGGGCGGGGGACCACCGACGCGATGGTTTTTTCCTCACTCGCCATTCTCATCGTCAATTTCTTCCTCACACTCCTGATGCAGTGGTTCTTCCCTGCCGAGCTTAGCCCTGCGGGGTAAAAGGTGCTTCAGGTCGCGCCATTTCAGACAAAACTTGCCACGGTCGCGCTCCGCCGTTATGTCCCTGCCTGAACTTAAGCCTGCTATGGAGACTTCCGCATCACCCCTCGACTTCGCCAGCTCCCCGATCAACAAAAGCCTCAGCTCTGAGGAAAAAGTTGAACACTATCGCCAGATGGAGCGCATCCGCCGATTCGAGCAGGCTGCCCTCAAGAATTATCAAAAAGATGGCACCATGGGGGGCTTCCTCCACCTTTACATCGGCCAAGAATCCCTCGCCGTTGGTGCCGCGTCCCTCATGGGCGAGCACGATCACATGATCACCGCCTACCGCTGCCACGCCCACGCTCTCGCCGTCGGCATGGACATGAATGAGTGCATGGCTGAACTCTACGGGAAAGCCACTGGTTGCTCTAAGGGAAAAGGAGGCTCGATGCACTTCTTCGCTCCTGATAAGAATTTCTGGGGTGGTCATGGCATCGTCGCCGGACAGACACCGCTCGGCCTAGGCCTCGGCTATGGTTTGAAATACAAAGGGCTTGAGGGCTCCTCACTCTGCTTCCTTGGCGATGGCGCGGTCAACCAAGGGGCCTTCCACGAATCGCTCAACATCGCGGCCCTTTTCGGCATCCCCGTCGTCTACATCATCGAGAATAATGGCTACTCCATGGGAACTTCCCAAAAGCGCTCCAGCGCCTTTAAGGACTGCCTCGCCCAGCGTGCCGATGGCTACGACATGGACTGGGATGTCGTAAATGGCGAAGATTTCTACGAAGTCCGCGCAAAGGTAAACATCGCCATGGAGCGCGCCCGCAAGGAATCGAAGCCCACCATTCTCGAGATTAATACCTACCGCTACTACGGCCACTCCGTCGCCGATGCGAACCATAAGGTCTACCGCTCGCCGGAAGAGATTAACAAGTATAAGAAGGATCACGATCCCATCAACCTGTGGCGCCAGCGCCTAATTCAGGAAGGCATCCTCACCGACGAGCAGGCCAACGAGATCGGCAAAGCGGCCAAGCAGGAAGCTGCCGAAGCCACCAAATTCGCCGAAGAATCTCCCGCCCCGACCATCGAAAGCATCACCGATGATGTCTATTGGGAAGTCGATAATGACACCGAAGCGTCCAAGATCGGTCGCCATTTCTTCAACGATTAATCTCCCCCTCCCACTCCAACTTTCACCACCTAGATTATGAGAGAAATCCAATACCGGGACGCCCTCAACGAAGCCTTCGACGAAGAGCTCGCGCGCGATGAAAACGTCGTCCTCATGGGCGAAGAAGTCGCACAATATAATGGCGCCTATAAGGTCACCAAGGGCCTTTGGGAGAAGTGGGGCGACAAGCGCGTCGTCGACACCCCGATCTCCGAGGCCGGTTTCATCGGCATGGGAATCGGAGCCTCCATGCTTGGCGTTCGCCCCGTCATGGAACTTATGTTCTGGTCCTTCCACAGCGTCGCTTTTGACCAGCTTGTCAATAATGCCGCCTGCTGCCGCTACATGTCCGGAGGGCTTATTAATGTTCCCATCGTCATGCGCGGACCGGCGAATGGCGGCACCAACGTCGGCGCGACCCACTCCCATACCCCTGAGGGCCTCTTCGCTGCCTTTCCCGGCTTGAAGGTCTGCTCGCCAGCCACTCCTGCCGATGCCAAGGGCCTCATGAAAACGGCGATCCGTGATAATGATCCCGTCTACGTCATGGAAAACACCACCCTTTACGGAATTAAAGGCCACGTCCCAGACCCTGCCGACGGCGACTTCACCATCCCCCTCGGCAAAGCTGACATCAAACGCGAAGGCAGCGATATCTCACTCATCGCCCACGGAGCCAGCGTCCTGCGCGCCCTCGAAGCAGCCGAGATTCTTGAAAAGGAGCACGGCATCAGCGCCGAGGTTGTCGATCTCCGCTCCATCCGCCCGCTCGACCAAGATGCCATCATCAAGTCGGTGAAAAAAACGAACAAAGCCTGCCTCGTCGATGAGTCGAAGCCCTTCTGCGGCGTCTCCGCCCAGATCACGACCCTCATCCAAGAATATGCCTTCGACTACCTTGACGCTCCCATCAAGCGCGTCTGCACTATCGATGCGCCCGCGATTTACTCGCCTCACGTCGAGCCGCACCAACTCCCGAATGCCGAGCGCATTGTTAAACAGGTCCTTACCATTGCCTAAAAAATCACCCGTAAAGGCAATTCCTCTCTCGACAACCCAGTCTCTCCTTTGCTTCACTCACCGAAGCACAAAGAATCTCTAGCACCTTATGAAAAAAATCGCTTACTTTCTAGCCCTCGGCTTCACTGCCCTTTTCCTCTCCTCATGCTGTGGCCTCGGTGTCGGTTGCGGAGGTGGCATCGTCAGCATTCCGGACACGAATGAATGCACCACGGAAAACACAGTCACGAAATATAAGACCGTCTCTCGCATGGTTCAACCTGGTTCGAAAAGCGGAAAAGGCGGCATTCCCTACGAGGTCTCCGAGAGAGTCGCCTACCAGGTCACTGAGACGGTCAACAACTGCAACGCATGTGGCTCGGTCTACTGCGCGACTCCCGGTTGCTGCGGAGTTGTCGGGGAAGCCGTTCTTCGCCGTGCCACTGCTCAGGGAGCTTCTGGTGAGCCCCACATCGGCACTATCCCCACGATGAAGACCCTCGCCGAGTAACCCGTGCTTACTTTTCGAAAGCCCGCATCCCTCATGATAGGATTGCGGGTTTTTCTTTGCGCGGTCGTTATCTCTTCCTGCAGCGGTCCCGCGCCCGCTCCTCCTCAGCCGAGCAACCCCTACCTCGGGTTGAGCAAAGAGGAAGCTATTAGAAAGGCGGAAGCCATAGGGCAGCGCTACCGCATCATCGCGGAAGATGGGCGTCGATATCCGGTTACCAAAGACTACCGGCCCCAGCGGGCGAACTTTACCCTCGAAAGAGGACGAGTCGTTCGAGTCAATCTTGGGTGACTGAGAGAAATCTTTCATCTCTCTTATTCTTTAGTTCCCTTTCTGGAGGACTTGTGTCACTTCTCGAATTCCCCAAATTCATTTATGATTCAGTCACTCGACGAACTCAAAGCTATCATCGGCAACGCCCCCGAATTCTCCATCGATGACATCGAACCGGCCCTTCCCCTCATCGAGGTAAAGACCGAGCTTTCGAGTGCGACGATCTCCCCCTTCGGGGCTCAAGTTCTCAAATGGGCCCCTACGGATCATCCGCCCGTCCTCTACCTCAGCCCCAAGGCCTCCCTCGATGCTAGCAAGCCCATCCGTGGCGGAGTCCCGATCTGCTGGCCATGGTTTGGCCCCCACCCGGAAAACCCGGATCTTCCCTCACACGGCTTCGTCCGCAGCAGATTCTGGAAGCTGGTCTCAGCTGAAAGCAATGGACGCTCGGCAAAGATTATCTTTAATCTGACATCGGATGATGAGACCAAAAAACTCTTCCCGCACGACTTCGATCTCACCGTCACGATCCACCTTGGCGATAAATTGCGCGTCATCCTCAAGCAGAAGAACACCGGCGATGAGCCCTTTAAGGTCTCGAGCGCGCTCCACAACTACCTCTCCGTAGGGGATACCGACCGTATTCAGGTCGAGGGGCTCAAAGGCTCGCATTATGTTGACACCCTCCTCCCGAGCGAGGCTGAAGAAGTCTATCAAGAAGGCGCCCTTCCCATTAATGAGCACATTGACCGAATTTACAAATCGATGTCCTCCGTCCTCATCCGTGATCTTGATCGCCACCGCTCCGTCTTTATCGATAAGGCTGGCTCGCGAACCACCGTCGTTTGGAATCCTTGGGTTGATAAATCCAAGAAGCTCAAGGACCTCCCGGATCGGGACTACCGCGAGTTCCTCTGCATCGAGCCCGCTAATGCAGGCAGCGACAAGCCGACTCTCTACCCCAATGGGAGCCACACCCTAGAGACCACCATCGGCCTCCGCCCCCTAACCTAGATTTGAGAAAAGAAAAACCCCACCGCGGTAGCACCGAAAGAACCGCGGCGGGGTAGTTCAACACTGCTTGCGCGCAAGGCGGAAGCAGAGAATGACTAGTTAAATTTCTTCGCGCTCAGCGCCGTCTTGAGCATCTTGTTCATGCTCTTCACGGTGAAGTCAGGGTTCCCCTCGACTCTCTTAAAAGGTTTTCCCTCGGCATCAAGAAGGAGCACGGTGGGATAAGCGCGGATTTTATATTTCTTCGCCAGCTTCTTATTCTGCTTCTTCAGCGCCTTGGATTGATCGCCGCTCCGCGGGAAGTCGAGTTCGACTAAAACGAAGTCTTTTTTCGCCGCGGCGATGAAGGATTTCTTAGAAAAGACATCCTTATGCAGCGCCTGACAAGGCGGACACCAGTCCGAGCCCGTGAAGTCGAGCAGAAGGGACTTTCCCTCCTTTTTTGCCTGAGACACCGCAGCCTCAAAGTCCGTCGTCCAGCCTTGGACGGTAGCAGAGGCAAGAGAAGCAGAAGCAATGAGGACTGTCGCGATCGTTCTAAAGTGTTTCATCATGTGGTTAGTCGTAAGCTAGCGGGTTTTTATTCCAAATTCATCGAAAAAAGTTTTTGCCCTGCTAATTCTTGGCCATGAAAAAACGTCTCATCGTCGCCACTCGGAACGCCCATAAGGTGGAGGAGATCCGCGCCATTCTCCGCGATTTCGAGGTCTGCGATCTCTCCGTCCTCAGCGATCCGCCGGAGGTGGAAGAAACCGGGACGAACTTTCTCGAGAATGCCACCCTCAAAGCTCTCGCGATCAGCGCCCAGACAGATGAGCTTGTTCTTTCTGATGACTCTGGGCTCGAGGTCGATGCCCTTGGCGGTGAGCCCGGCGTCTATTCCTCCCGCTACGCCGGCGAGGATGGGAATGATTCTTTAAATAACGAAAAGCTCCTGCGCGAGCTCGCGGGAGTTCAGGATCGCACCGCCCGTTTCCGCTGCGTCATCGTCTTTGCAAAAGCGGGCGAGGCAGTGGCGCACTTCGATGGCGCGGTCGAGGGCAGAATCCTCCAAGCTCCGCGCGCCGGTGGCGGATTCGGTTACGACCCGCTATTTGCTCCCGAAGGCTACGCCGAGAGCTTTGCCGAGCTCGGTGAAGATATAAAAAATACCCTCAGTCACCGCGCGCGCGCGCTAGCGGCCGCAGGGGCTTGGCTTGAAAAAGAGGATGGAAACTAAGCGCTCCGCATCGTGCGGATAGCCTCGGCCATGTCAGCGGCTCCGTAGGTGGACGAGCCCGCCACGAGCGCATTTGCTCCAGCCGCCACCGCCTTAGGAGCGGTGTCGGTGTCGATCCCACCATCGACTTCGATGTGGAAATTAAGCCCATCTTTTGCGCGGCGCGCGGCACCTTTTTCCACCTTCGGCATCATCTCTTCCATGAAGGACTGGCCGCCGAAGCCGGGAACCACAGTCATCACGAGAAGCAGATCAATCTCAGCAAGATAGGGCTCCACGGCCTCGAAGGGGGTGGCCGGATTAAGCGCAAGGCCCGCCTTACACCCCCCCGCACGGATGGCCGCGAGAGTTTTCGAGACATCATGATCCGCCTCCGGCTCGACGTGAACCGTAACCAAGTCGGCTCCAGCTTCCAGAAAGCGTGGCAAAAAATGATCTGGCCGCGTGATCATGAGGTGGACATCGAGAAAAATATCATTCGTCTCGTGAACCGCCTGAACCACCGCGGGACCGAAGGAGATATTATCGACAAAGTGGCCATCCATGACATCGAGATGCATCCAGTCCGCCCCAGCATTAATGGCGCGGCTGGTCTCATCCCGCACACGACCGAAGTCGGCAGCGAGGAGGGAGGGGGCGATAATTCGGTCTTCAAAATTCCACTTTTTCACGGGCTCCTTCTTAAGAAAAATCACCCGGGAAAGGCAGTGAAAAATATCCTCGTAATCAGCGGGGCCGAATCACAGTGGCGTATTCGTCATAGTGGATGCTCGCGTCAGTCATTTCAGTAGCATACTTTAGAACTGCGGCGACTGGGACATTCTTCATCTGAAGGGTGACCTCTTTTCCGCTGAACTGTCCCTTGGGATCCTGGATAATGAGGTTTGGGCTCCATTCGTTCCCGGTCGCTTTGGCTGACATGAGATTGAGCGCCTCCACTACCTCGGCCAAGGTCGCATCGTGGAAATCGATCACCGGAAGCTTGGTGCTTACGAACTTAGCTTTTCGCTGGTTCAGTTGGAATTCTTTCCCGACCGCGCCGAGCCGTGTGAGCTGGTATTTGGCATGTCCATTGCCTGGTTCGAGCTCGAGAACTTTGTTAAAAGAAGTTCGCGCTTTGTCGATGTCACCAGCTTTCATCTCGGCGAGACCTTTGTTATAAAGGGAGGCGATTTCTTTTGCGCGCTCTTTGAACTCATCGGCGAGGGCACTGCCGCTAAGGAAAAGCGCTAGAAGAAGGTTAGGGATTGATCGTTTCATTTCAGTTCGGTGGGTTAGGTGGAGAGCCGGAGTAAGAAAAATTCCTATTCCACCAGATACCTTAGCGAGTGATCGTGGAGACGTCAACTTAAGGCGTGAACGTCCGCGCTAATCTGGGAAGTCGATGCGCATCCTCTTCTCCTCGAAGATGATGCGGCCCGCGCCCTCCCGGATGATATTCTTCTCAATCATCTGGAACTCTTTCTGAAAAAGTGACCCGAGATTCTCGTAGGCGCTCATCGTGAAAAGAAGAAATCCCTGCGGGATTTTCAGCCTACCGAAGCGGCCTCCGATCGGGATGCTACCCCAGAAACTTCCGCCATCTTTCCGGACGGTGGTGGTGAAGGAATCATCCTCTTTTTTCTTCCGCTGGAAGCGCAGAAACATCGAGGAGGTGTGGGTGAGATCGTTAATTTTCCGCTCGATGATGAACTCGGCGCGTCCTCCCTCGGCTTCATCAAAGCGGACCCAAACTCCCTGGAGCTCGGTTTCTTTGGCAAAGTGACCCTCTTGCCGGACTTTGAGATTCTCCGCGAGCCAGCTATTAACCTGACGCTCGGAAAGGGTGATGGGCTGCCGGTTTTTAGCGGCGAGCGCGATCATCGCGGGGATATCGGTGGCGCGCTCAGAGCGGTCCTCGGGGGCATGGCCCTGGAGAGTGGTTAGGTCTTGAGGCTGGAAGCTGAGATAGACTCCTACTCCAAGTCCGATCACGATAAGAAAGGCGATGAGGAGGAAGATGCGCTTGAGCGCGCTGCCGCGATTTTCCATGCCGTGAGATTCACCAATGGGGCCACCGCTGACAAGCTCCCATCACGAATCCTTCTTACCTGAATCCTTCTTCTCTGCTTTTGCAGGTGGCTTGGAATCAGCCGAGGCCTTTTTTTCACCTGCTTTGTAGGAATCTGACCGGTAGTCGGTTTGGTAGAATCCCGCGCCTTTGAAAATAAGGCCCGCGCCAGTTCCGAGGAGCCGCTTGACCTCACCGCCGCACTCTTCTTGCGGGCAGTCGGTGAGTTTGGCGTCATTCATGGACTGGAAGACCTCGAAGAGGTGGTCGCACTTTTGGCACTTATAATCGTAGTTCGGCATCGCTTTTTTTAGGCCTCCTCGGGGAAGTTAGAGAGCTCCCATCCGCTGATCCCGACTTCATCGGCGAGGCCCTTGAACTCGGCGATCTCGGCAGCGGAGAAAAGGAGTCCGCCGCTCGCATCGGTGCGCTTGCGGAACTGGGCTTCCATCTGGCCGGGGAGAAGGCACTTCTCATTACCGTGCCCGAGGATGTCATCGAGGACATTTTTAACATTCGCGGACTGCGAGGCACCGCCGACGAATTGACCACTGGACCAAGCGTCCGGGTGGATGGCTTGGAAGTAAAAGCAGGTAGTCGTTTTATCGCCCTCGCGGCCACGCTCGGTGGGCAGACTTCCGCCGACGAATCCGCCGACGATTTCATTGATAAGCGCCATGCCGTATCCCTTGTGCGCGCCGAAGGGGAGGAGGGCGGCGACCTCATTCGGGTCGAGGGTTTCCTTACCATCCTTATCGACGGCGGCTCCGGGAGGCAGTGGCTTGCCCTCGCGCTTCAGCTGCTGGACGCGGCCCATCGCTACCGTAGAGGTGGCCCAGTCGATCACGATGGGGAAGCCGTTCGCCTCTTGGGTGGGGAATCCCCAAGAGTGGGGGTTCGTTCCAAGGGTGGGATGTTTTCCAAAAAAGGGCACCACTTCGGCGAGGGTCGAGGTGCAGTTGGTGTAGGCGATGTAGCCCTTCTCGGCTGCTTTCATGACGTAGCCGCCACCCCAGAGGTAGTGGAAGGCGTCATCGACCGCGACTTGGCCGATCCCGTATTCGTCAGCGAGTTCCATACAGCGATCCATGGCGGCGACGGCGACGGCTTGGCCGAGCTTCTTGTTCGCATTCCAGACCTCACTGGCCTTGAAGCGGGAGTTCACCACTTCGATCTCAGCACCCGGTTGACAGCCACCAGTCGCGGAGCCGAAGAGGTGGTCGAGGTGGAGGGCTTTGAGCGCATTATGGGTGCGGATTCCGTGCCGGGTGGCATCGGCGCAGACCTCAGCGGCTACTGCGGCTTCAGCGGCATTATATCCGCGCGCCTCGTAGGCGGCTTTGACCAAAACATCGTGCTTATCTGCGGGGACTACGTGGAATTCACTCATAAATCGAAGGGCTCCAGATTGATTGCTGTCCGACAGAAGGCAAGAATGAAGAGCGGGCCGGAGCCTCGCGCCTAATCAAAGATTGAAATGGTTCCTTAGAAGAGCGACCAGCTCTTCCGGGGACTGCTCCACCTCCAGCGTGAGCGCGTCTGCGGGAACCTCGAGGTCAGCAAATTGGGAGTCTAAAAGGCTCGGGGGCATGTAGTGGTCGGCCCGCGCTCTCAGGCGCGCCTCGATGAGGGCACGGTCCCCTTTTAGAAAGACAAAATCGGCCCCCGAAAGGACTTCGCGATACCTATCCTTCAGGGCAGAACAGGCGATGACGATGAGGCCGTCTTCTCGAGCGATGAGCTGCGCGAGGCTCTCAAGCCAGCCCTCGCGATCTTCATCATCCAGCGGAGATCCGCTCGCCATTTTCACGACGTTTTCTGGAGGGTGGAAATCATCGCCATCGAAGAACTTCCCGCCCGCATCATCGGCGAGGAGCTGGCCGATGGTGGATTTCCCCGAGCCGCTGACGCCCATGATTACGATGGCTCTTTTCTTCATGCTACAAAAATCCAAAGAAGGGAGGCGAAGGTGACGCCCACGAATCCGACGGCGGTGGAAACGACGCTCCAAGTCTGAAAGGTCTCTTTTTCTGACATCCTGAAGTAGCGACTGACCATCCAGAACCCGCTGTCATTGACGTGCGAGAATCCGGCGGCCCCGGCGGCGATCGCTACGACGACGAGCGAGAGGCGAGCGTCTGAGAGGTCCATCTTGACTAGGAGGGGAGACATCAGCGAAGCAGCCATTACCATCGCCACCGTAGCTGAACCCTGTGCGATGCGTGAAATGGCGGAGAATAAAAAGGCGAGGATTACGGGGGTCACGCCGAGTCCGCCGAGGAGGTCGGCGAGCGCATCACCCACCCCTGTTTTGCCAAGCATGCCCTTAAAGACGCCCCCGGCCCCGGTGATGAGGATGATGATTCCCGCAGGCCCTAGCGAGCGCGTGGCCACCTCCATGAGGTCGTCTTTTTTTACCCCGCGCTTCGTCCCGAGAATCCAGAGCGAGAGGATGGTGGCGAAGAGGAGGGCGAGGATGGGATGTCCGAAAAAGGCGACCGCTTGCTGCCAAGCCGGGGCCGCTTTCATCAGGGCGGCGAGCTCTTCGGCGCGCACCTGTTTCGAGAGTCCCTCCCCGATCCCGCTGCCGACCGCTTGCTCAACGAGCGATCCCGCGACGATCATGAAAATGGGGAGTAAAAGAATGAGCGCGATCATGAAAAAGGGCGGGGGGTGTTGCTCCTCTGCCTCCAGCAATTCCGGCGGGTCGATATCGATGCGGTCGGCAATTTTTTCCCCGATAAAAATCCCGGAAATGATCGCGGTAGGAAGGCCGACGAGAACGCTGTAGAGGATCACTGTTCCCAGTGGAATGCCGAATTCATAAGCCACCCAGGTCGGGCCCGGGGTGGGCGGAACAAAGGAATGCGTCACCACCATGCCCGCTAAAAGGGGGAGGCCGAAGGCGAGGAGTGAGCGGCCGGTGCGCCGCGCGAGCGCGTAGAGAATGGGGGCGATAACGACGAGGGCCACATCCAGAAAAACGGGAATCGAGATGAGAAATCCCGTCATGAGCATCGCCCAATTTGCCCGCTTTTCGCCAAAGATCCGCAGAAGCCCGTTAGCGAGACTTTGCGCCCCGCCGCTGTGCTCAATCATCGCGCCGAAGATCGCTCCGAGTCCGATGATGGTGGCGATGAAGCCGAGGCTTGAGCCCATACTTTGCTGAATCGTGGAGCCCACTTCCGTAAGCTCCATCGTGCCCGAGACCACACCTACAAAGACGCTGGCGAGGAGCAGCGCGATAAAGGCTTGCACCCGCCATTTCAGAATCAGGAAAAGGATCAGCGCAATCGCTGCGATGAGCGTCCCGATCAACCAGCCGGTGCTCACGGACTCAGGAGCAGCTGCTAAAATGTGCATCTCCTACCCTCCGATGGCCGCCCCCATTCCGCCAAGCGCGGATTTACTTTTCTCCCGCCGGAGCTTCCTTAAGCTGCCACGTGCGGACCCAGTCATACTTCGTGGTGCGCTGGTCCCAAGTGCCGCTTTTTACCATGCCGCCATCCGCCGGGACGGGATTCCACGAGTAGGTCTCGACCGCCATTTGGATAAATGAAGGCACGTCCCAATCGATACTCGGAGTCACGGAGTAGGTATGTTTTCCATCGAGGAAAAACTGGATCTCATCTTTCGACTTCCACCACGCCGCGTAGACGTAGAAGCGCTCATGATTCTTCGTGTCGGTGTTGATTTGATTCTGCTGCGCCACCTTCCTAGGATTATGCTTATTGACCCGGTGGAGGACGTTTGAGTGGAAAATTTGGTCCCACTCTTTGGCCCACTCGGAAGCGGTGGGACTGACTCGGCCCACGCATTCTTGGATATCGAGCTCCAGCTTTTTAACGGTGCGACCCTTCGTCATGAGCCAGAAGGTCGAGGACATCTCAGTGGCATTCGCCTTCATCCGGCATTCATAATACCAGCCCGGTTGACCAGGGTGGACCGAGCGGACGATTGCCCCTTGATAAGTGAATTTGTGTTTCCCTTTGATCACGGGCTCCTTTAGCTCGCTCACGGTGACATTCATATTACCGCCCTTCACCGAGACATTTTCGGCACGGAAGAGGCCGGGAGGACGGCCGTCCCACGTCCACCCATTTCCGAGCGGGTTCGCCTGCCACTTTTTCCCATCCAGAGCGTTGCCATTAAATTCATCCGTGAGCTGAGGGACGGGTGCCCATGCTTTTCCCTGCGGAGTAGGATCATGCCCCGGCTGGAAAAAAGGAGACCCGAGCGCGAGAGGCGCACTGCTAAGAGCGGCTGTAAGAAAACTGTAAGCGAAGAGTCGGTTCATCTGCGATGCCAGTTTTACTGGACGACTTCGGTCTGTCATACAAAATTTTTCCAATTTATGAGTGTTCGGCTCCGAATTCGGGAATCTCGAGGGTCTCGGTATTGATCGCTAGACAGTAGTTACCGGTCTCGATGATGCGGAGCCAAGGAGCTCCATCCACCTTACCGGATCAGCTCGCGAGATAAGCGAGCGATCAAAAAGGGGCGGGGGTCGACACCGCCTTCCCTCGCTTAGCCCAGAATCAGCCTCCCACCTCCTTCCAGAAAAATCCTTGCTGGAAAGTGGCTTCATGCCTGCTCAGTCCCGGCAGGGATTCCGCACCTCCATCGCTTACAATCCACTTCTCGCGTTTTGCGCCGTGATGGTAGAAACTACCCTGCTAAGAATCTTATTGAATGGGTCAAACTTCGGAGTTCCAATCGAGCCCCGTCTCCACTATGTCTCTCTACCACTGGCATGATTTCTAAACTCCTTCCCCTTCTCGCCACCTCCGCGCTCTCTCTAGCTGCCCCTCTTACCTATGAGGGCAGTGAGGGCCCGGGGAAAGGCAAGCACATCGTATTTCTCGCAAATGACCATGAGTATCGTTCGGAAGAAACGAGTCCCCTCATCGCGAAGATCCTCGCTAAACACCATGGCTTCAAGTGCACCGTTCTCTTTGGTATTGATGAGAAAGGGCACATCCAAGCAGGCAGCGCCCCCATTCCGGATATCGAGGTCCTTGAGGAGGCCGACCTTCTCGTTTTCTACGCGCGATTCATGACCCTCCCAGACGATCAGGCCGATGCGCTCGTTGCCTACTTCGAGCGCGGCGGTCCCACCATTGGACTGCGGACTTCCACCCATCCCTTTAATGACCAGAAAGGAAAATGGGCCAAGCTCAACTTTGACTATGAGGGCAAGGATTACCTTGGCGGGCTCGGTGAGCAAATTTACGGGAACAGCTGGCACGCCGAACGCGGCCAAGACCACTACGGCGAGAATCATGCCAAAGGCGCGTGCATCTCGCCCGCCGTCGGGGTCACCCATCCCATCCTACGCGGCCTCACCCCCTTCCATGCCTACTCCGGAGCCTACCTCTCCCGGCCGCCTGCGGGCTCGACTCCTCTTCTCGACGTTCAAGTTCTCGATACCTTCGAACCTTCTGAAAAAATTCAGCCCGGTAAAGAGACCGTCCCTGCCGGCTGGGCTCGGGATCATTACATCGCCCCATCCGGAAGCAAAAAAGAGGCGCGGGTCGTCTATGCTTCCTATGGCGCGTCAGAAGATCTTATCGATGACAGCTCGCGCCGATTTTTGATTAACTCGGCCTTCTGGGCGCTCGGAATGGAGGACGCCATTGAGCCCGATCTCGAGGTTGGATTTGTCGGGGGCTTCAACCCCAGCCCATACACCACCGGGGCCTTCTTCCGCTCTAAGGTGAAGCCGGCCGATCTCGCCGGCTGGGACAGTGGCGTCATGCCGCTCGACTCCATGTTCGGCGGACTTGACACCACCGACAACTGGGCCCAGACGAACATCAAAAAAGTCTTCAAGACCCGTCCCGAACTCATGGAACAGATTAAGAAGTTCCACCCAGACTTCGCTCCCGCATACCTCCATCCCGAAGAGCCCGAAGAGCCCGAAGAGCCCGAAGAGCCCGAAGTCGGAGAGTAGCCGAAGCACTTCTAGGACGTCAGTCGAGCCCCTTTGCTTGGTGGGAAAATGATTGAACCTAAGGGGTGGACGTGCCAGCAACTCGCTTCCCATCTCACGGCCGCCTCACCCCAGCCTCTAATCTCCATCCTAACCAACCATGCAACGACTCACCCCTGTCGGAGAAAACATCATAGGCGACATCGCTCGTCGCTATAACCTCAGCTTTGACTCAGCTGTCAGCATGCTCGCCTCAGTCAATCAAGGCGGCGGCACCATGGCGCAGTTTAACTGTCCCGAACTCGGCGGCGGTCAGTGGATGCGCGGAGGCATGACCATGGTCGGGGACATGTTTAACCACGGCCTTAAAAACACCGTCAACAACCTGTGTGGCGAACTCTCGCACGCCCTTGCCAATAACCAGATGTTCCCTGCCGCGCCGGAAGGAAGCAGCGCTGGCAACTGGTGGCCGGGTGACCTCGGCTCTCCCTCCAGCAGCGGAGGTCAGAATAACACGCGCTACGCTTTCTTCCCGCAAGCCTGCCGTCTCGCCGTAGAGCATGATGGCCAAGTCACCGTCTATAACACCCTCGACCATCGGATCAGCGGTGTGAGCCAGCAGCAGGGAGGAAACAACTCGCTGACCTTCTCCAGCCAATACGGCACCATCTCCACCCTAAGCCTTCCCCTCGTATCAGGACCCGGGACGCAGAAAAAAGAAGAAGCAAATTTCGTAGCTCCCCCCGCTCCGGAACCTTCCCCCCGCGCTGCGGAAAACCCACCCGCTCTGCAAAGTCAGGGCTCGCCTGACGTGATCGACCTTCTAGAAAAGCTCGGCCAGCTGCGTGACTCCGGCATCTTGACCCCGGAAGAATTCTCTCAAAAAAAGGCCGAACTCCTCCAGCGCCTCTAGGGACCTCAGGCGCACGAGCTCCATTTACCGCTCTCCCGGGCTTCTTGCGTCTTGACGCCGCATCCTTAATGGCTGAAAACTTAACCGCTCTGGTAGCTCGGAGTTCCCCATAAATCCCATGATAAAAATTCGCAAGTCACTCCTCGTTCTTCCTCTCGCCGCCATCGCGGGCCTCTTCTTCAGCTCCTGCGCTGAGATTCCCACCACCACCGGGGGAACTTCCATGAGCGGGGCCCGCAAGGTCTACGAGGACTACAACCTCCCGGCCACGCTCCCCACTAATCCCTCGAACGTGCGGGTTAAGGTATCCCTCAATAACCAGATGGCCTACGTCATGGAGGGGAACAAGCCCCTCCTCGTGATGCCCGTCACCGTCGGCAAAAGCTCCTCACCAACGCCCACGGGCAGCTTCCGCATCCGCGCTAAAACCCACCGCTACCGCGCGAACACCCACGGCTACGCCATCAAGGGCGATAGGGTTGTCGGAGTGAAGCTCAAGAACAAGCCCTCAGGCTGGGGATTTAAAGGAACCCCCATGCCCTACTGGTGCGAGTTCAAGACCGCTTACGGGTTCCACACAGGCTGGATGAAGCCCTTCCCCGCCTCAGGTGGCTGCTTACGCATGCATAAAAATGTCGCCCCGAAGTTCTTCCGCCTCGTCAGTGTCGGGACGAAAGTCTCCATCTCAAGAAGCCAGCCGGAAGACGCTACGATCGGGCGTAACGTGCCCCGCCCCCCTGACGCGACACCCTTTCCAGGAAACCCTGACCGCATGATGGCCCTCACCGATGAGTTCTTTACCCAGCATCAGACGCCGACTTACGTCCGCTAAAAACGCGCCGCAGCTCCTAGCGGCGAACCACCCTCTCATCTTTTAAATGAAGGGCGCGCTGCGGTCTCGGACCCTCGGTGGAGTGGCTCTCCCTCCTCTCGGAGGAGGGAGCCCTCGCTTATCTCTCTGTCACCGCAGAGGTTCAGCTACGCGATATCTCAGAGACGGTTTCAGCTGACAATAGGCATCATTCTCATAAGATCGAAACACTTCTTCGATAGTTACCCACCGATAGCCACGGGGAATGCAGACCAAACAACTCTCACGATGAAAGATAACGACGATCCTTTCCAAGAAGCGCGGGCGAAATGTCCCGTCCACATCGGAACATTTCAAGGCGAGAAGGTGCCGATGATTTTACGCCATGGCGACGTCCGCGCCGCGGCGAAGGATACGGAAACTTATAGCTCGGACGCGCCCCGGCGCGTTCCCATCCCTTCAGAAGAAGACGTCCGCACCGTCCGGCAGTATCCCCTAGAGGTCGACCCACCGGAGCACGCCGCTTACCGCAAACTCGTAGAACCTTTTTTCCAACGCCCCAAGAAGCCCGAAGTTCTTGAGCAGATCAATGGTCTCATCGATTCCCTGTTAGAGACCGCTCTCAAGGCGGAGTCGCTCGACGCCGTGGCCGATTTTGCCATCCCGCTCCAGTCTTACGCGCTGACCTACCTGCTTAATGTTCCCGAGAAAGAAGGCGACCTGTGGGTGAGCTGGGGACTGCACGTTTTCAAAGATGGAGACGGCAAATCGAAAGGGACTTTTCTGGAAGATTACTGCCGCCGGATGTTCGAGGAAGCAGGCGGCGACGGTGCCGATTTCTTCTCTGCGCTTAATCTCGCTGAGTTCGAGGGACGAGCGCTCACGATGGAGGAGAAGCTCGGCTACGCGAACATCGCCTTCGCCGGCGGACGTGACACCATCATCCATACCGTGACGCGAATCATCGCGCACTTCGCTGAGAAGCCGGAGGACCTCGCATGGATTCGCGAGGATCCCAAGCGCATCAATCTCGCTTCCGAGGAGTTCTTCCGCCTCTTCATCCCACTCACTCATATCGGGAGAGTATGCCCGGTGAAGACAGACGTGCATGGCTTCGAGGTCGAGCCCGAGGGGCGGGTCTCGCTCTGCTGGTCCTCGGCGAACCGGGATGCCGAAGTCTTCGAAGATCCCAATGAGACGAAGCTAGATCGCCGCCCGAATCCGCATGTCGCCTTTGGTTTCGGGGCCCATCTTTGCCTCGGGGCTCATCATGCCCGCGCCATCATGCGAGGGCTCATCCGGGCGCTTTCTGAGCAAGTCTCGGATATTAAGGTTCTCAAGGAAGAGGAGCTCATTGAAGAAGATTCAGACTACACCCGCATGATTGGCTACGAGCTCTTGGAGGCTCAGTTTACCTCTTGCGAGAAATAGAACGGTCGCCTTTTCAAAACTTGAAGGCGATTGCCTCCCGGTCGTTTCTCACAAGCAGAATGCGACCCACGAGGGTGGGGTGGTTCCAAGTGCGATGGTCGAGTGCCGGGATTTCTTGCACGATCGTCTCTTCCTCGGCGTTCAGCTCCAGAATGAAAAGTTCGCCCCGCTCCGCTTGTAAGATGAGGTGATCACCTACACCCAGGAGCTGGCCGTGACCGAAGTTTTTCCCGCGCCATTTTAGGGAACCATCGGCCAGATCGAGGCAGACGAGGCGTCCATCGTTAAGCCCGTAGAGGTAGCCGTCCTTAATCACCATGTCGGCGAACTTCGCCTTCAGCTTCCGGCTGTGCCAAAGCTCCTTCGACTCAAATTGAGAGCCCTCTTTACGAATTTTAATCCGGTGCGTTCCGTAGCCATAGCCGCTGCTCGTGATCACGGTATCGCCCTGAATGAGCGGTGACGCGCAGTTCCCCTGCGGGTTCCCGATCGGGAAGGACCAGAGAATCTCGCCGGTCTCAATGTCGTAGCCATCCACTGATTTCTGCTGGAGCGCTACGATCTGTCGCTCCCCGGCAAGGGTGGCTAGGACGGGGGAGGCGTAGGACGAGCTGTAATCTCCCGAGCGCCAGATGAGGTCACCATTTCCCGAATCGAAGGCTGCAAGATTATCCTTCGACTCGCTCCCAAGCGTGATGATGACCTTCCCATCGACGACGAGCGGGCTGCAGCTCTTGGCCCACGTCGGAACACTCTGGGAGACATCGGCAAGGGTATCTTTTCTCCAAATGAGATCACCAGTTCGGGCATCGAGGCAGTTGAGAATTCCCGTCGCGCCGAGTGAATAAACCTTCCCCTCGCTTAGGCTAGGAGTGGAACGCGGCCCGTCCGAACCCATTGATTCTTCGAAGCGGACATCCTCCTGATGAACCCAGACGGGCTTACCGGTAAGTAGTTCATAGCAGATTGTGACCTCGGACTTTCCCCGCTGCTCCATGGTGTAGGCATAGCTTCCAACCACCGAGAATGCGGACCACCCCTCGCCGATTTCTCGTCGCCAAAGCTCCTGCGGTTGTTTGAGATACCAGTCTTCGGGAAGAAGGTCACCGGAGATCCAATTTTTCATTTCGGCACCGAGAAAGCGTGGAAAATTTCCCTCATCAGAAACCGATCCTAGCGCCCCTTCTGCGGCTACTTTTCCCGTAAGCTCTGGGAGCGTGCTCGCGGCCTCTGGCGACCAGCGCCAAGAAAAATGCGGGAAAAAACTGCCAGTGTGACCGTCGATTTTCACCAGAAGAAGAGAGGCGAGTGCCACCGCGAGCCCTGCAAATCGCGCGAGCCAACTCAAACCGCTCAAGAAAAAGAGCCAGATCAAAAAGGCGATCGCTAAGAGTAGAACGAGAAGAAGGTCGATGGCTCCCCCTGCGCCATTTTCCTCAATCGCGGGAATTTTTTTCAGAATGAACCAGAGAAGAATTAGGAGGGCTTGAGTCCCGAAGAGTAATTTCCAGCGAGGTCGGGAAGGATCGTTCATGTGGGAAAGTAGCATCTCGCCGGGCTTCGCCAAGCGGCCAAAAAAAGCCGGATCGGGTTTCAATCCGGGTAGGCCCCTGACCTGCGCCTCCGAAATACTCGGAGATCACGAAAGTTCATTTCTAAGTTCAGAAAAAAACAGAGCCCAGCCTAAGAAGAAGGGAGCGCCTTTGTCCCCATAATGAGGACCATTCCTAAGTGATGAGCTTGCGATACGCCTCCGTCAGCGAATCATCTGAACCAATCCCGGTCGGGAAGATGATGTAGGCGAGGCCGGGATGGCGGGTCTCATTCCCGAGCGTCCAGACGGGGACGCCGGGGAGAATCTGGCCCAGAACCATCGCCCTCTCCATCCCGAGAGCATCCCGCGCAAGGTCCGCAGAAATGGCGTCACCTTTTACGATGAAGAAGGCCGGGCGCGCTTGCAGTGCTTCTACGAGACTGCCGATGGAGCGCGAGATGGCGCTGAGCGATGCCATTTCGGATTGGTCATGGGAAAAGTAAAGGGCCGCTGTCTTTCCACTAGCGACCAGGGCCTCAAGACGCGAGGCAAGGGGACCCGGTTCGTCTCGATGACCCTCTAACAGATCGCTGACCTCCACTTCGAGCGGCACCACCTCAGTGGCATTTCCCAGAAGGTGGGCGAGCTGCGCGTCCGCTTTCGGCGAGCGGGAGCCGATGATGATGACGCCGCCATTTGGGTTCGGATCGAGGTCCTGCATCTGCCAAGGCTCAAGGGGAGGCCGGGTCACGATGCCGGCGAAGGTCTGGACGAACGAGGCCGCTGATTGGAAAAGAAAGCGGCGCTCGCTGCCGTGAAGCGCGAGCGCGAGAACCTCGAGATCGCGGCGCGAAGCGGCATTGATGATGCAGGTGCAGCCATCTGGGAGCGCCGCAAGTTCTGCCGAGACCTCGCCGGAACGGAGCTCCTCGATCGAGATGCTTGTGATCGTCTGCGAACTTCCGATTCTCTCGCCGAGATATTCCCGGAGGTCGATCGGAGCGAGGTGATCTGCACCATTGAGATAGTGGGAATCTCCTACCGTGAGGTGGCCCCCGGTCTCGCAGAATGGGATGAAAAGGGTGGGCGCATCAGGCAGTCCGAGCGCCGCCCTCAGGAGATCATTTTCCAGCGGGAAGCGGCCCACCAGAGTCGGGTGCGAGCGCGAAACGACTGTGACATGATCGCCGAACTTCCTAAGGATGTCTGCTATTTTTTGGAGAAGCTCCCCTCTTTTCTCGGAGTCTAGGGCGCCCGACTCAAGCAGAAGAAAAAGAACGGGCGGCTGTTCATCGAGCGCGGCTTCGATCGCTTGTTCATCCAGCCGCGTAAGAACTTGGACATCGAAAACGGCTTGGGTTCCGCTCGGATCCTCGTCAAGGATGACGAGCGTCTTGCCAGACTCGGCAAGAGCCTCGTGGATCTCCGGGATCAGGTCATCGGGCCACTCGGCAGGAAGATTTTGGGTAAGTTCGGCGCGCGTCATTTTGGGTGATTTTTCTATCCCAAGGTCTGCACTTTGACGAGGCTCCTGAGAGGAAGGGTGCCATCGTGAGCCCAGCCAAAGGGGGGGCGCTGGGCCTTGCCGAGTGGAAAAATTCTCGGGGAGGGGAGGTCGCTTCTTTCACGGAAGGGATGAAGCGCAATCCCGGAAAGATGCCTTGCGCTGATCCCCAGAAATCGAGCGAGCGGTTTGAGAATCACGGTCCGGTGCCCCGGCGAGGGTTTCAGTTCTGGGCTGTCTTGCAGGAAGATCGTCCAATCGTTCGAATGCGCGCTTAGCCAGAGAGCATGCCTCTCGGGCTCCTGCGCTTGGAGGTAGCGGGCCTCGTGCCGGAAGTTCGAAAGAGCGCCATGTTCGGAGGGAGTGAGCGGAGCTCGGGGAACTCGTTCCTGATAGGCCGTCAGCGCCTCCGCCAAGAGCGGAGCGAACGCGCGGGGATCCTCCAGATATAAAGTCTGGAGAGAGAGGCAGCCATTCTGATCAAACTCACAAATATCGCGCGCCGCGAGCTCCGCAGCCTCGGGCGTCGCCTCCTCGATCAAGGCGATCCCGATCCGATGTCCATGTCCGATAAAAGGGATCTCGAGCGGCGTGAGGTCACGGAAATGATGAATCGTAGCATCACTTCCATAGACGATGAGTGCGCCAGCCTCCTCGATCCAGTGCGCGGGAAGAGGGCGTGAGACCTCGATCAACTTGCGGAGTGACGACGGAAGCTGCGCCACTTTTTTCTCAAAATCCGCAAGTCCTTCCGAGGGAAGCTTGAGGCGGCTCTTCACCCCGAGCATCAGTCCATGAAGGAGCGTCTGCCAAGCGGCGTGAGGCGTATTTCCCGAGATGATATGGACGATGTTTTCGGGAAAAAGAAACCGAGTCCCAAGCTCGGGGGTCAGCTCACGCGCGGCCCATTCGTGAAGGTCGCCTTCGCCGAAGGCCCCGGTGAAAGGCGCGAAAATTTCCGAGGCCTGCGCGATATCGGAGAGAAGGTGCATAAGCGAAGCGGTAGGAAAAGGAGGCGGTTAAAGCTGGGGCAGGACCCAGCCATATTCGGCGGCGATTTGATCGGTCAGCGGCTGCTGTAGATGAGGAGGCAGCACCCCCCAAGTATAAGTTTCGATTTCCAAATGCGGGCAGGTTTCCGGAAATTCTTTTAGAAACGAAAGCGCCGCTTCGGCGTGATCGAGCGTCGATCCCAGCGGCGCAAGCGGCTCGGAATAAAGTGGCACGTGGAAGTGAATCCGGCCCTCGCTTGCCGGCGTCTCGCCATCGAAATCCGGGAGATCCTTGAAGCGTGTCAGCGGCTCGGTGTTGAGAATGACCTGGTGCAGATAAGTCGGCTCATCGAACTGCCGGATCGCTTCGAGCGCCTCGGCATTCTGCGGATCAAAGGAAAGCGCATTGGACAAATGAATCTTGGAAATGCGCAAGCCCGCTTCCGTGAGCGCCTTCAGTGAAGCGTGGCAATCCTCGAACTCGAGCGCGAAGTGGCAGGTGTCATAATTGACCCCAATGTGACGCGTCACGCAATCGGTCCGCAGCTCCCGCGCCTCGCACCATTTTAAAAATCGTTCAAAAAATGCCAGCGTCTCCGCCGTGTTTTCGAAATGCCCCAGCGGCTCCGGCTCCAGCCCCAGATGAAGATCCTTTCCACTTTCCGCACCCATCGTCTCAATGAAGCGCGAGCAGGCATAGAGATTCGCGAAGATGAGATTCTCATCTGCCCGGAATTCCTTGAACGACCCCGGCAAGGTCGAGACCGACCCACCCGAATCCTCCGGGCAAAGCTCCGCGATGATGATGAAAAGGTTATTGGTGTATCTCAGCCGTTCCTCGCTCGCCCAATCCGGCTGATAGACCTTCTCCTTCACCCGCTCCCCGTGGAACGCGCCATAAGGAAAGCCATTGATCGTAAAGACGTAGCAATTTTCCTCAAAGAGCCACGCTTTGAAAAGACGCAGATTCACCCCATCCGTCCCGATCAACTCCTCCGCCGCCCGCGCCGATAGCCGCAGCCCGATCGCGAATGGCGCACCCAGACAAACCCGATCCCGCACCGCTAGCACGTCGGTCTTTAACACTGCGAAAGTCTCCTCCCAACTCTCCGCCGGATGAACATTCGTGCAGTAGGCGAGATCATGGTGGGCATTCGGCTTCACAAGCGAGATCTACCCGAGAGGCCCGCAGGAGTAAAAGAGGAACTTCAGCTCATCAGCACCGCGCGACCAAATGATAAGAACAGAACCACCCCGAAATTTACGGAGTAGGCGACTAGCGATGAGCCCGGTCCATCGGGATTCCCTGCAAGAAAGCTGCCAGCGAGGATCGACCCTCCGCCTAGCTTTCCAAAGAAAAGTTCGCACACTGACTCAAGAATTCCTTCGGATTTTCAAAAATCACCTTATCCACAATCGCCGCCGAGTGGTGGCGCTTCTTCATCTCAAGCGCCGTCTTAATCACCGCGAGAGGATCGGAAATCCCCCAGTCGCAAGCCGAGTTCATCCAGATCCGCTCCATCCCGAAGGTTTCTAGAATATCGATCGCCCGCGCCGGCGAACATTTCGATTCCGGGTAAAGCGTCATCCCCGCCCAGTAACCTTCATCCAGCACCAGCGGCGCAGTGTGCTCCTCGACATGATCCACGATCACGCGGTCCCGGTCGACCTTGGCATTCTTCAGCGCGTCCAAGATGAGACGGGTTCCTTTCAACTTATCCTCCAAGTGAGGAGTGTGGATTAAAATGGGGCGGTCAAATTTCTTCGCGATCTCAAGGTGTTCCTCGAAGATCATGAGCTCATTCTTGGTATTCTTATTCAGCCCGATCTCGCCGATCCCCAGCACGTTCGGCTTATCGATGAAGTCAGGAATGAGCGCCATCACCTCGCGAGCGAAAACCGGATCCTCCGCCTCCTTCGGATTGATGCAAAGCCAGCAGAAATGCTTGATGCCAAACTTCGCCGCCCGCGCCGGCTCATACTCCGTCAGCTGGCGATAGTAGTCGAAAAACCCCTGCGCCGAAGCCCGGTCATAGCCCGCCCAAAAGGCCGGCTCGCAAAGCGCCTCGCAGCCCACTTGCGAGATGGCCTGGTAGTCCGCCGTCGTCCGGCTGACCATGTGAGCATGTGGTTCGATGTAGCGCATAGTATTTTAAGATTGAGTGCCTTGGATGAAATCGAAGTGCTTGTCGTTATGAAGAAGCTCCACTCCATAACGATCAGCGCAAGCCTGAATCATGAGATCTGAGAAGGGAACATTCACTCCCAAAGCATGACATCTGCGACCGACTTGGGCAATTTCATTCCAGCACCGCTCGTCAAAATCTAATTCGATGGAAAGTGAGATGAGCTTATCAAAAGCGGCCTGCTCACGTTTTCCTTTTATTCCATGGTAAAGCTCTGCCCAGATCACTTTGTTAATCGCTAAATTACCATCTAGCAAAAGAGCATTAAAATCCGCTGTGAGAGCTGGAGAAAGAGTCTTTCTGAGATAGTCCACGCAGATGGAGCTATCGACGAGTTTCAGGGAAATCATGATTCAGCACGCGATTGATAATCGCGAAGTGATCTCTCGGCCTCGGCGACATCAGCCGCCTCGATCTCATCATTGGAGGGGAAGTCGAGAGGGGGACCATCCGCGATCTCTTTAATAAATGCCTCCGCCTTTTTTCTGCGATTGAACGTTTCCATCGCTTGCACCACTGCATCGCGCTTCGTCTTCGCGCCAGAAAACTTCATGGAGTCCGCGAGCACGTCCTCGGGAATATCAATTGTCGTCTTCATGGAATCCAATTTACACGAAAAAGGATTCTCATCAAGCCCCCTCGTAGGCCCCATAAGCGAACTGAATCCCCGCGCTCTCCGCTGGTTCCGTGGAATGATCAGAAAAGGCCAAGTGCACCGCTTGCGCGCGCGTCGTCCCTTCAGGCGGATTTTGCATCGCCTCGAGCGCCTTCGCAAAAGCCGGGTGGCGAAAATCCGCCTCCCCCTCATGGCGATCAACCCGATCAAGAAATGACGCGATCTCAAGCAGCTTGAAGCGCGCGTCCATGAAGTAGAGATCCTGAATTTCCTTCTTCGTAGGCATAGCGCTACCTTACTCGGAAAAAAGGTTCCGCGCAACGCCTCAGCCCGAGGACCTTCTCATTTCCCAACTTGGGAAAGAAGCCGCACTTTGGACTAAGCCACACCCGTGACATGCTCGTAAAATTCTGGATCGAGATCTTTCAGCGGCTCGCGCAGTTGATCGAGCTCGCTTCGCGGCCCATGGATTTCTACTCTAATGAGTTCCGAGAAAGTGAGCGCTTCCTTGATGCACGGATCTACCTTCTCAAGGTGGACTAGAAGCCCGGCGGCGCCGTCGTAAGCTTCGCGACAGAAGACGATGTTTCCGCACACGGTGAAATCGTAGTAAAAACAGGTTTCCTCCGATCTCGCCTCAGCCACGAAGCGCAGCATCAGCTCCTTAAAAGAATCCAGCTTCCCCTCTTCAACTTTGAAATAAGGATGGATGCTGACCGCTTGCGAAAGTTCCTTCATAAGAAGTAAAGCTCCCTCAATCCGGGAAGCTTTCAAGAAGGAAAAAGGTAAGCCCCGCAGGCGAACGACCCCCTCTTGCGAGGCGTCACTTCCTCCTCGCCGCTCTCGCCATCGGTCTCCCCGGGGCTCACACCGTCCGCCTCTCGCGGAGGTGGAGAATGACATCGCCCCCTATTTTAAAGATCACCAAAAGGACCACCATCGCCGCTGGATTCCCCATCGCCATCACCAGCATTCCGCCGAGAATAATGGTGAGGTGGAGCACAAAGATGCGGGGGTAGGGCAGGAACATGACCTTTCTGAGATCGAGCCGTCTGGCCTCCCCTTTACCAAGGTAGTTCACCAAGAAGGAAAAAAGGTGACTCGCGATGAAGCCTAAGAAGACGAGGCTGAAATCGCCAAAAGCCTGCGCCATTCCCGCGAAGGGCGACCCTCCCTCACTAAACCCATTGATCCCGCTGAAAACGAAAGCACCGTGGACGAAAGTGAAAATCCCATAGTGCACCGAGAAGAAAGCCGCTAAAGAAAATGCCGCAGGGCGCCTCGTCTTCTCATGCTGATTGGTGGCGATCTTCAGGACGTTCACCATCCCCACCGCGACGTTCTCGAGCCAATAGACTACGAGGATATCCTGCGCGCTCCACCCTTTTAAAAACACCCCCCATAGCGGAATGAGATTTGCCACCAACAGGGCGAAGAGAGCGGGAGAGAAGAGCGAGGCTCGCATTTCACTCCGCCTCAGGCGCGTCCGGCACGAATTTTAAAACGGTCCCATTGATGCAGTAGCGCTGATCGGTTGGGGTATTAAATCCCTCACCTGCGAAGACGTGGCCAAGGTGGCCATCGCACCTTTTACACCGCACCTCGGTGCGCGCGTAGCCCATGTGGTAGTCGGTATCGGTAATGACATTTTCGGCCTTAGCCGGATCGTAAAAAGAAGGCCAGCCGCACTTCGAGTCGAACTTTGTCTTAGAGTGGAAGAGCTTGGCGTCGCAGCCCACACAGTAGTAAGTTCCCGCCCCCTGCGCTTTGAACTGCTTATAAACAGCGCCATTGGCACGCTCCGTTCCCGCTTCTCGTAAGATGCGATACTGCTCAGGCGAAAGCTTGGCCTTCCACTCCTCATCGCTCAGCTCGACCGTCTTGCCCGGCGCAGGTTCACTTTCGCTGCTGCTGAGCTCGACTTTGTCAGCGGGCTCCTCGGGGTGACTTTTTTGCGTGCTCATCGGGTCTTGCTTAGTGCAGTTCACGAGGAGGATGGGCATGAATGCCGCTGCTAGAATCGCCTTCTTCATGATGCTGAGAGGGTAGGGGAGGGAATTTGTTCCGTCAAATTTCCAAAGCTTGTCGATCACCGAAAAAAGCCGAAGATCCCCCCATGAAGCTGCGCAAGGGACAACTGATCGTGGGAGGGCTCATCTTGCTAGGCCTCTCCTTTTTAGCGATCGGGGTTCTCATGACGGATAAGGAGCCGAGCTACTACGCCCATTCCCTCCGGAACTGGCAAGAGGCGGACGCCGTGCCGGGCTACCCCATTCCTGTCAATGGCGACGTAAAGCCCGAGTTTCAGGAGTTCGTCACGATGCAGTTCGCGCCGAATCTCACCCTCCTAAGTGGGATCGACCTCCACCTCTTGCCCATCGCGGATGGCTTCGTGAACCCTCTGGGCGACTTCGCCATCGTCGAGGAGAACTATGGAAACGATGGCTTGCTAGGGGCGAAGTTGAACAGTGGGGGAGGCGGCATCCTCGGGGTCGGCGATCCCGTTTTCGCTGCCGGGACCGGCCTCGTTCTCTTCCGAGGAAAAGCGGAGGGCCACCCCGGCGAAGTGCTCGTGCTGGGGCATCGCACGCCCGCCGGAAGTATCGTGCAGAGCCTCTACTCCCGTCTTTCAGAAACGTCCGTGGCATTGGGAAAAGTCATCCCGAGGGGAGAAAAGCTGGCCGTCTTGGCCGCGATCGATGGAGAAGTAGGGCTCCATTTTGAGATCCGGGAAGCGATCGGGCTCGATGTCGCCCGGCAGAATGTGAGCGGAGTGACCCTTAACGAACTCCGCAGCCCCCACCGCTTTAACCGGATCGACCCCATAGCATTTCTTCAAAAAAACGCACCCCAGAGCCCCTGGCCTGATCCGCTCGTAGCGATCAGGTCTTCCCAGAAAAAGAGCTTCAGCGAGGCCCTCGAAATGGATGCCGAAAGCGCGGCAAAGCTGAGCGAAATTCTTGGCGGTGAAGAATAGGCCCCCTCTGGAGTGCCGCCATGAGCCGAAAAGGTATCGAGAAGATCGTCACCGACCAAATGTCTCGCGCGGCGCAGCGGATCGAACTTTCTCAGATCTTTAAGAATTAAGAGACAATTCTGCCTATTATTTTGGTTTTGTCAGATACTTTAGGCACCCATGGGGAGAAATTCTCCTCGCGATAGCGCAGACTAAGAGTGCGCTGCTAAAAAGCCCCCACTGGTTATTATTAATCAAAGTTGATTATCCGAAAAAGAACAACTACCCTTTTTATAAAAATTTACCCTAAGTTTCAGCACCCCTTATGAATGCATGGATTAAATGCCCCACCTGTGGCGGAGTCTTGAAGGCTCAGTCTGGAATCTCCGAAGGCCCTTGCGTCTTCTGCGAAACGAAACTTCGCGTCAATGTTCAAGTCGCCGTCGTTAGTGAAGCGCCAGTTCTCGCCAGAGATGACTGGAAGGATCGCGCTGACGAATTTGAGACGCAGCAAGAGATTCTCCCCAGGCTTACCCGCAGCGGTAAGTCCTATATCGGGTAGGTCCTCCTATCTCGGGTAGGTCAGAAATGGCGTCTTGCAGGGATTTTCTGCTAGGTTACTGCTCTGTGCGCGTAAATGTGTGCGCACAGATTTATGAGTTCCACTTTGACCGTCGCCGAAGCCCGGGAGCAGCTTGACGCCCACACCCGGGAGATGGTCAACTGGCACTTCTCGCCAGAGACCGGATGTCCTTACTGGCTGGACTGGGCTAAGGAAGCAGGCTGGGACCCGCGCGAAAAGGTATCGTCATTTGCCGATATGATGCACTTCGATAACTTCGATGACGAAGTGCTGCGCAAAGAGGACCCCGCGAAGTTCATCCCGAAGCCGTATCTCGGGCGGCCCTATAACGTCTTCGAGACCGGCGGCACCACCGGAATGCCCAAGCAGCGCATCGGCTGGGATGACTACAAGACGGACTACACTGAGTTCTCCGAGCACTACGGCCCGGACTTTTTCCCGGCAGGTGGGAACTGGCTCATGGTCGGGCCGACCGGCCCGCGCCGCCTCCGCATGGCCATCGAGCACCTCGCCAATATTCGAGGCGGGGCCTGCTACTTCATCGACCTCGATCCCCGCTGGGTCAAGCGCCTCATCGGGATGGGGGAGATGCAAATGGCGAAGGCCTATCAGGAGCACGTCATCGATCAGGCCGTCACCATCCTCCGTCATCGTGATATCCAGTGCATCTTCACCACTCCGCGACTCCTCGAATCACTCTCGCTTCGCATGTCCCTCGCCGATGCCGGAATCCGGGGCGTCTTTGCCGGCGGAACCACCATGACTCCGCAATACGTGAAGTTCATTCAAGAGGAGGTGCTCGAGGGCAAGATCAACTACGCCCCCACCTACGGAAACACCCTCATGGGCCTCGCCATTTCTAAAAAGCGCGAGCCCGGTGAATATTCGCTCACTTATTATGCGCCCCAACCCCGTGCCACCTTGCGCGTCGTCGACCCGAAGGACTCCACCAAGCTCGTCGATTACGGCGACTACGGCCGCGTCGAGCTTACCACGATGACGAAGGAATTTTTTGTCCCCAGATTCATGGAGCGCGATGAAGCGATCCGCCGCCCCGAGTGTGACGAATTCCCTTGGGATGGAGTCGGTGATGTCAGGCCCTTCCAAAGTGGGAGCAAAGCAGTCATTGAAGGAGTCTATTAACCCAAGAAAATAGGACCTATCGGACCTATAAGACCCATCCCCATGCAAATCCCCATCCTCCGCCTCGGCGAGACATACGAGTCTGCAGACCAGATTCATCTCAATGATGACCTCGTCACTCACACCGCGAACCCAGGCCTCATTCGCCGTGACCTCCTCCGCATCGCGGAGTCGAAGGCCGCGCTCGATGCCATCCCCGCCGAAAAGCTCGCGGACTACTGCGAAGCCGCCGCCGAGCTTTTCATGAATGCCGATCTTCCCTGCGGAGACTCCACCCAAGGTCCGCAGGACTACATCGAATCCCTCTCCGATCTCACCCGCCTTCCCCACACCTTGGTGAAGATGAACATGAGTAAAATCCACGCCGCGATGTCGCAGATCCGCACCGTCATCGGTGGTCTCACTCGCGGAATGTCACTCGATATTTTCGACCGCGGCATCACCTCACTCGGCGACCTCGCAGTAAATTACTACCCTGCCACCAGCTCGCTCGGCGTCTCGCTCCCCAGTAATGCCCCGGCGGTGAACTCCCTCTGGATTCCCGCCTTGGTGATGAAAATTCCCGTCCTGCTGAAGCCGGGCCGCGAGGATCCCTTCACCCCGCTGCGCATCGTGCAGGCCATGATCCAAGCCGGGTTCCCGAAGGAAGCCTTCGGTTACTACCCCACCACCCACGAGGGAGGTGACACCCTCCTCACCTCCTGCGGCGCAGGCATTTCCTTTGGCTCAGATGTCACCGTGAAAAAATATGGCCCTTTTAAAACGATCCAAGTCCACGGCACCGGCCGCTCGAAAATCCTCTTCGGAGACGACTTCATCGAGAACTGGGAGGAGCACCTCGACGTCCTCGTCACCTCCATCGCCGCGAATGGCGGGCGCAGCTGCATCAACACCTCCGCCATTCTCGTCCCATCTCACCGGGACGAAATCGCCGAGGCCCTCGCCGCCAAGCTCGCCGAGATCCAGCCCCTCGCGCGCGATGATGAAAATGCCCTCCTCTGCGGCTTCGCCAACACCGCGCTCGCCGAGGGGATCGATGGCATGATCGAGGGACTTCTCGAAGAAAAAGGTGCGCGCGATGTCACTGCGGCCTACCGCTCCGGTAGCCGGAAAGTGGAAGCCTTCGAGCAAACCTACCTCTGCCCGACCCTCATCGCCTGTGATGACCGCGACCACCAGCTCGCCAACACCGAGTTCATGTTCCCCTATGCCAGCATCGTAGAAATGCCGCAGGCCGAAATGCTCGATCACATCGGCGAGACCCTCGTCGTGAGCGCCTTCACCGAGGATAAGGACTGGATCCAAGACCTCATGCTCAGTCCAAATATCGAGCGCCTCAACATCGGCCCCTTCCCGACCAACCGCGTCCAGTGGGAGCAGCCGCACGAGGGAAATCTCTTCGAGTTCCTCTACCACCGCCGCGCCATCCAAGGGAACCTCTCGGCAGCCAGATAAGAAATTGGACCCGCAAGCAGTAAACAAGCGACCGCGCTCGATCGCCACCTCCATTTCTACCTCACGGAAGGCGGCTGTCCCGAAGCGCAAGGGTCTGCCGAAGACGGACCAAGGCCAGCTCCTCCAAGGCTATCTCTAGTCCCATCGCCCACCGCTGGATGGTGCGCCGCCTCTTGCGCCCTCCCGGTGGGCTTCAGTTAGAGGCTCTGGTTTGAGCGCGTAAATGCGCGGATTATTTCAGTAGAAGCGAATGAAAATTCCCTGATAGAAATCCCAAAATAAGGGCTTATCGTGTCCCGACAGATCAGATGGTGCAGGAGATAATTATAGGGGCGGGATCGCTGGAGAGACTGACGGGACTGGTCTCTGGCAGAGTCCTCATCGTAACGATCCCGGGATCGTGGCCGCGGGCCATCTGAGACGGGCAGAATCCTTTTTAAAAGACGCCGTTGTCTATCGCGGCGTGAGCGAGAACCCTAGCGAGTCAGATGTCGCGGCCTGCGCCGAGTTCGCACGCGGCGTGGAGCCAGAGGTCATCATCGGCCTCGGTGGCGGCAGCTCGATGGATACCGCGAAAGGCACTCTCTTTCTCCTGAGCGGAGGCGGTAAAATGGCGGACTACCATGGCCACGGGAAGGCGAAGGGCGAAATGCTCCCCTTCATCGCCATCCCCACTACGGCTGGGACCGGATCGGAGTGTCAAAGCTACGCCGTCCTCAGCCGAGATGGCTCACATGAAAAAATGGCCTGCGGGGACACGCGAGTTCTCGCCAAGATCGTCATCCTCGATCCCGATCTCACCGCCTCAATGCCGCTCCCGGTAGCGCGCCACACTGCGCTTGATGCGCTCTCGCACGCGCTCGAGAGCGCGGTCTGCACGAAGTCCACTCCCGAGTCGCGCGCGCTTTCGACCTCCGCCTTTCAAAAAATCGAACCCGTCATTGAAGCGGTCCTCACCGGTGATCCCACCACGGAGCAGCGCGGCGAGATGCTCCTCGGGGCGGCCCTCGCCGGACAGGCCATCGAGGCCTCAATGCTCGGCGCGGCCCACGCCACCGCGAACCCTCTCACGGCACATTTCGATGTCGTCCACGGTCGCGCCGTCCTCACCATGCTCCCCACCGTGATGCGGTGGAACTCGGAAATCAGCGGCTCCATTTACAATCACCTCAAGGGCGATCTCATCAGGTGGGTCGAGCACCTCCGCGTCCTCGCGGAGCTCGAGCCGGTGCCTGTCCCTGCGGAAATGATTCCCCAACTGGCATCCGAAGCTGCAAAGCAATGGACCGGCCAGTTCAACCCCCGCAAGCTAGCGGAGACGGACCTCGCTGAAATCTACCGCGAAGCGCTCCAGCTATCATGAAGGGCTAGTGGGCAAGCTTCGAGGCCAGCCGGACGGCCTCGTGGAGCGAGGTGGGGCTGGCTTTTCCCTGCCAGGCGATGTCAAAGGCGGTGCCGTGATCCACTGAGGTGCGCACGATGGGGAGGCCGAGGGTGACATTGACCCCGAGATCAAAGGAGAGCGTCTTGAGCGGGATCAGGCCCTGATCGTGATAGGTGCAGATGTAGGCATCGACTTCCTTTCTGATAGACGGGAGAAAGGCGGTGTCGGGCGAGAGGGGGCCGATGATATCGATCCCCTCGGCACGTGCTTTTTCGAGGCAGGGGATGAGGAGTTCGATCTCCTCGCGCCCGAAGAGGCCGCTCTCGCCCGCGTGGGGATTCAGGCCCGGCATGGCGAGGCGGGGCTCGTGGCCACGGATCGCTTTCATGGACTGGTGGGTGAGACGGATGACCTCGAGAATGCGCTTCTCGCTGAGGAGGCCGGGGACCTCGGCAAGCGCGACATGGGTGGTGACGAGTGCGCAGGTGATCTCGCCGGATGTGAGCATCATGGCATGGTCTGGCGAGTTCGTCTTTTCAACGAGATATTCGGTGTGGCCGGGGTAGTTTTTACCGGCGAGGTGCCACGCTTCCTTATTGATGGGATTAGTGACGACGCCGGAGAAGTGGCCTGCGGTGGTGGCCTCCACGGCGGCTGCGAGGCACTCGAAGCCGTGGGCTCCAGCGGCGGCGGAGATCATGCCGGGCGAGATTCCTGAGGTGAGGGGGAGGTCAATGACGGCGTCTTTTAAAAAGGGAATCCTGAGGATCTCGGCGATGTGGCCGAGGAGGTCGCGGCTCCCGATGACCCTGAGTGGGATCTCTTTTGCCAAGGGTGAATTGAGGAGCTCGAGGGCAAGCTCGGGTCCCACTCCGGCTGGGTCTCCCTGGGTCACAATAAGTGGCTTCACGAGGCGAGTCTAAGCGGGTTTGCGAAAAAATCAGTTGCGGATTTGTTGCATGCAACTATACCTGAGGAGTGAGTATTTCAGACAGGAGTGCAAGGCGTCTCCACGGACGCGAGATCGAGGGAATGGCGGCCTGCCTTCTTCCCTTCGAGGCGGATGGTTCGATCGCGAAGGAGGCCTTCCAAGAGGCGGTGCGCCGGACTGAGGCCGCGGGGTTGAAGTGCGCCGTTAATATGGATACTGGCTATGCCAACTACCTCACGGAAGGGGAGCGGAGTGAAGTGCTGCGCCTGACGCGCGAGGCTCTCGGTCCAGATCGCCCCTTCGTGGCGGGAGTTTTTGTGGAGGGGCTGGAGGGTGATCTGGTGGGTCTTTACCGGAAGGGGGCAGATGAAATTGCGGAGCTCGGGGGGACGCCGATCCTTTTTCAAACGACTCGTTTTCATGACTGGCCGGCAGACCGGATCATCAACCTCTATGCGGAAGTTTGCGTGCCTTACAAAGCGGTTCTCGGCTTCGAGCTGGGCCGGATGTTCGCGCCAAACGGGCTCATTTTCCCGGAGGAAGTGGTCCGCGGCCTGATGCAGATTCCATCGCTGAAGGGGATGAAGCATTCCTCGCTTAGTCGCGGCGAAGAGCTCAAGCGGCTGGCCCTCCGTGATGAAATGCGGCCTGATTTTAGGATCTACACCGGTAACGATCTCGGGATCGATATGATCGAATATGGCTCCGACTACCTCCTCGGCTTGGCCGCCTTTTGCCCGGAAAAGTTTGCTGAGCGAGACCGGCTCTGGGAGACGGGAGATGAGAGCTACTTCGAGTTCAATGACGCCCTCCAGTATCTTGGGAATGTCGCCTTCCGTCCCGACGTGCCGGCCTACAAGCATAGCTGCGCGGTCTTCCAGCACCTGCTTGGGCGCATCCCGACCCCTGATCCGCACCCACAGTGCCCCCGCCGACCGGAGTGGGAGTCCGAGATTCTTTCGGACTGCGCAGCCCGCCTAGGTTACCAAATTTAAGAGATGGCAGCGGGAAGCGAGAGCGTGACGATGGCAGCGATTGCCGAGAAAGCCGGGGTCTCCAAGGCCACGGTTTCGCGCGCCCTAGCGGGGTCATCTTTAATCGGTGAAAGCGTCCGGGTGAGTGTCGAGCAAGCTTCTCGAGAATTAGGCTACGTGCGGCGAGCGGTGAAGCGGCAGGGCGAGCGGAGCATCTTAACGGTGAAGCTTGTCCTTCCTCCGGGGAGTAATCGAACTTCGCAGCTTTTCTACAGCTTTACCGATCTCATCGAAGGTCTCCGGAGCGGACTGAGCCCGGCGGGAGCGAATCTCATCGTAGAAAATGGGGGCTCTGATTTTCGCCCGTTCCCTCATAAGAAGGGAGGAGAGGTGGAAGCTTTCGTCTTCGCCTTTCACCGGCCTTCGGCCTCAGTTCTGGGTGAGATCGATAAAGCGGGCTCGCGAGCGGTGATTCTGAATCGAGTCGTGCGCGGGGTGCCGCAGGTCGTGAGTGACCATGCCGATGCCATGGCGCAGATCGTAGATCATCTTTTCAGCAAAGGGGTGCGGGGCAACTGCTGCTTTGTGGGCTACGGCGGCATTGATGATGTCGTCAAAGCGCGGAGAGCAGGGTTCGCCAGGGCTTGCGAAGTACGAAGAATTTCTTTTTCCGGGAGTGAGGATGTTTGGATCCTCGAGCGTCCTGAGGAACTTGAGGCGAGTGAATTACTGAGGCGCTTCGAGCGTGGGACGCGCACCTTTGTCGGCGTGAATGACGTCATTGGCTGCCTTTTGATACAGCATGCGAGAGAGGCAGGCTTGAGGGTTCCGGAGGATGTCCGCATCACCGGGTGTGACAACGCGCCGATCCGGGCTCTCACGGTGCCGCTGCTCACCACCGTCGATCTTTCGATGCGTCAGCTCGCGCGAGAGGCGGGTCGGAGCATCTACGCGGAGGTTGTCGAGGGGACAGAGCGGGCACGGGCGATTTTGGTCAAAGGAACCTTTTCCGAGGGACAAAGCACATGAGTTATCAAGATCTTGCCGTTCATACTTTTACGACCAAGCCGTGGTCGCTTTCCGAATGTATCGAGGGTTACGCCAAGCGCGGAATCGGCGGGATCTCGATCTGGCGCGAGACGCTGGAGGGGGAGGATCTCTGCACGGTGCCGCAGCTCCTTGATGATGCGGGACTGACGGGAGTTTCGCTGGTCCGCGGGGGATTCTTCACCGGGGAGACGGCGCAAAAGCGGGCCGCTGCGCTGGAGGAGAATCGTCAGGCGCTAAAGGAAGCGGCGATGCTGGAGCTGCCCAGCCTGGTCCTAGTCTGTGGTGCGACGGTAGGGCAGACCCCGAAGGAGAACTACGATCAAATCCGCGATGGCATCGGGGCGCTCGCGGATGAGGCGGAGGCGCTGGGGGTGCGCTTGCTGGTGGAGCCGCTGCACCCGATCTATGCAGGAGACCGCTCTGCCATTTCCTCGCTCAAGATCGCGAATGATCTCTGCGCCGAGCTGAGTCATGCCAATGTCGGAATCGCCCTCGATGTTTATCACGTCTGGTGGGAGCACGATCTCGCGGAGCAGATCGAGCGGGCCTCGCGCAATGGCTGGCTCGATACGTATCACATCTGCGACTTCAAGCCGGACCAAAGCGACCTTCTTCTAGATCGCGGTATCATGGGCGAGGGCTGCGTGCAGCTTGGAAAGATCGATCGACTCATGACGGACGCGGGCTTCGAGGGCTTCCGCGAGGTCGAGATTTTTTCATCGAAATGGTGGGCGCGGGATCAGGACGAGTTCTTGGATACGATTCTTCATTCGTATGATGAGATCTATCGGCCTGCGACGTTGCGCGATCCTGGATTTTAGCACCCGCTGATCGAAATAACTTTCTAAACATCACAAGAACCAAGAGAGGCTGACCGCTAAGAGCCAGCCCCGCACCCTAGTCTAACACTTAACTCAAAAATTGATGAGCATTCAAAAAATCGGCATTATTTTAAACGGCGTCACCGGACGCATGGGCACGAACCAGCACTTGGTGCGCTCCATTCTCGCGATCCGGGAGCAGGGTGGGGTGAAGCTCGGGGATGGCAGGACGCTGATGCCGGACCCGATTTTGACGGGGCGGAACGAGGACAAGCTCGCGGCTTTGGCAAGGGAGCATGGGGTGGAGAAATGGTCCACCGATCTGGAGGCAGTGCTTGCGGATGACGCTTACGAGATCTTCTTTGACGCCTCCGGAACCCCTTACCGCATCCCATTTTTAGAAAAGGCGATTGCGGCGGGGAAGCATATTTATTGCGAAAAGCCGACGGCGGTGGAGGCCTCGGAGGCCTACCGGATTGCGGAAGTGGCGGAGGCGGCGGGGGTGAAAAACGGCACGGTGCAGGACAAGCTCTGGCTTCCCGGAATCCTCGCGTTCAAGAAGCTGAAGGAGGAGGGGTTCTTTGGAGAGATCCTCTCGGTGCGCGGTGAATTTGGCTACTGGGTTTTCAGTGGCCATGACGAATCACAGCCCGCGCAGCGCCCGAGCTGGAACTACCGGAAGGAGGATGGCGGCGGAATCATCATCGATATGCACTGCCATTGGCGCTACGTGATCGATCATCTTTTCGGAGAAGTCACCGATGTTTTCACCCATGCCGCGACCCATCTTCCGGAGCGCATCGGAGAAGACGGTGAGCCTTATGAGTGCACCGCAGATGACGCCGCTTACGCTCTTTTCAAGACGAAGACGGGCGTCATTTGCCAGTTCAACTCGTCTTGGGACGTGCGGGTGCGCCGCGATGACCTCCTCACGATGCAAGTGGACGGCACGAAGGGGAGCGCGATTGTGGGGCTCCGGAAATGCTGGGCGCAAAGCCTCGGGGAGACGCCGCGGCCGATTTGGAATCCTGATGTCGACAGCCCGATCGACTACCATGCGAACTGGAAGATCATCGATCCAGGTCCTTGCGAGAATGCCTTCAAGGTGCAGTGGGAGCTTTTCCTGAAGCACGTGGCAGGTGATGAGCCTTTCCCTTGGTCGCTGCGTGAGGGTGCCAAGGGTGTCGAGCTGGCGGAGAAGTCATGGAAAAGCCATGACGAGGGGCGCTGGGTAAAAGTCTAACTCTAATTTTCCCTTGTGCCTTTAGCCAAAGTTCGTTGATCTTCCTCTAGCACCCATGGAAACACGCGTCCACATCCCCGAAACAGAAAAGCCCTCCACGATCGCAGCCGTTGTCTCCGCACTTCAGGAGGCGGGATTAAAGGCCGTGCATGATAAGAAAGATTGGGGGGACTGGATCAACATCGAAGCCAAAAAGACGGTCATCAGCATCGAGTCTGACAATGGTAAGACTTCTTCTGCGACCATCGAGTATGCTGAAGGCGAGGATGACACGCTTGAGATCCCCATCATCACGGCCTTTCGTGACCTCGGTTGGTATGGCACTGATGAGGATGGGGAATACCGTCTGTAGCAGGCCCTCCGACTCGCCCTTTTCCGATCTTATCTTGGCATGCCACAAGCTATGAAAGGTGTTCATGGCTTCTTGCGCTCCTGAGAAAACCCTCGTCGTCACAGATCTCGACGGGACTCTCTTGGACCATGATAACTATCGGCCTGATGAGGCTCTCCCGGTTCTAGAGCGGCTCTCTAGCCTAGGGGTCCCGGTAGTTGCGAATACGAGCAAAACGCGCGCGGAGTGGCTCGCGATGCGGGGGGACTTTTCCAACTCGGCCCCTTTTGTGGTTGAGAATGGTTCCGCCATCTTCTTCAGCGGTGACGATAAGAAGGTCTTGGGGCGCACTCGGGATGAGATCAATGAAGTCCTCAATGGGCTCCGGTCCCAGTATCGATTCACCTCTTTTCTCGATCTCGGATTGGGAGGAATCATCGAGCATACCGGCCTCCCTGAATCGTCAGCCCGGCTTGCGGGAGAGCGGGAGTTCAGTGAGCCCTTGGTCTGGCAGGATGATGAAAAAAATTTGGCATCTTTTCGCGAAGCGGTCGCTGAGCAAGGTCTGGAAACTCTCGAGGGAGGGCGCTTTCTCCACATCCTCGGGAAGACGGATAAAGGACGGGCGCTCGCGCTCCTGCGTGATCACTTTTCCGCCGAATGCGTCATCGCCCTCGGCGATAGTCCGAATGATATCGCGATGCTGGAAGAGGCGGACATCGCCTGCGTCATCAAGACGAAGCGCAGCGAGCCGCTTCCGGTCATGGCCCCCCGCGTCCTCCGCAGCACCCTCCACGGACCCGCTGGATGGGCCGAGTTGATGACTCCGTTGCTAGACGAGATTTTCCCCGAAAAGACACACTAAAAAAATGGCAGATTTCCACCAAAACGGCAGCATCGCTACCCTGCACAAGCTTACCGATCGTCCGATCGATGAGATGGAAGCGGAGCTTACTAAGTTCTCTAAAAAGCGTCCCATGGCGCTGATTCTCCCCTCCTTATTCTCCGAGCTCGAGGGCGAGGCCCTTCCCCACATTGTGGAGGAGTTGAAAAAGGTTCCTTACCTCGGCGAGATCACCATCGGCCTCGATCGTGCGACCGAAGATGAGTATCGCCATGCCATCAAGTTCTTCGATGGGCTGCCTCAGCACCACCGGGTGCTCTGGAACGACGGCCCCCGGTTGCGCGCACTTGATGCCGAGCTCCAAGAGCACGGGCTCGCCCCGGTCGAAGCCGGGAAAGGGCGTAACGTTTGGTATTGTCTCGGATACACCTTGGCGCGGGATCAAGCCGAGGCAATCGCGCTGCACGACTGCGATATTCTCACCTATGATCGGAGCCTTTTGGCGCGCCTCATCTACCCCATGGCGCACCCTAATTTTTCCTATCAATACGCCAAGGGCTACTACCCGCGGGTCGCGGAAGGGAAGCTGAACGGGCGCGTCACCCGCCTCTTGGTCACGCCCCTGCTGCGCTCACTCGAGCAGGTTCTCGGGCCGAATGACTACCTTTCTTTTCTCGATGACTTCCGCTACCCGCTCGCGGGTGAATTCTCCTTCCGGAGAAATGTCATCCCGGATATTCGTCTCCCGAGCGACTGGGGGCTCGAGGTCGGTATTCTTTCCGAAATGTATCGCAACTATTCGCCGAATAAAGTCTGCCAAGTAGACATTGCCGATCGCTATGACCACAAGCATCAGGATGTCTCTTCAGATGATAAAACGAAGGGGCTTTCTAAGATGTCGATCGATATTTGTAAGCTCATCTTTCGCAAGTTGGCGACTGAGGGGGAAGTGCTGAATAAGGCCCTTTTCCGAGCGGTGAAGGCGGCCTACTTCCGCAATGCCTTGGACTTTGTCGAGCGCTATAAAAATGACGCGATCATGAATGGCCTCATCGTGGATGTGCACGCAGAAGAAGACTCAGTAGAGCTCTTCGCGCAGAACATCATCGAGGCTGGTAAAAGCTACCTCGATTCGCCCATGGAGCGACCCTTCATCCCAAGCTGGGCACGCGTGGTAAGCGCCGTGCCAGATATTTTCCCACGGCTAATCGAGGCCGTGGAAGCCGACCAAGCAGAGTTTTCTAAGTAAGCATGAGTCCCCTCGAGAGCCTTCTTGAAAAAGTAAAAACCCACCTCACCGCAATCTACGGCGAGGGCGATCACGCGGCGCTATCCGACTCGCTGATCGACGCGATGCGTCTCCGGGAGCACTTTTACGAGCCGGTTCCTTACGCGAATCACTGGTCTGAGAAAACGGTCACATTGATCACCTACGGCGATAGTATTTTAGGAAAAGACAAGCCTCTCGTAGTGCTAAAAAAATTCGTCGATGAGAGGCTCGCGGACGTTATTGATACCGTCCACATTCTCCCTTATTTCCCGTGGACCTCGGATGATGGCTTCGCCGTTTCCGACTACCGCGCGGTGAACCCTCCCCTTGGCGGATGGGAAGAAGTGGAGGCGATCGCAGGGGACTACCACCTCATGTCTGACCTCGTGGTGAACCACTGCTCGTCCTCCCACGAGTGGTTCCAGCAATATCAGCGGGGCGAAGAGCCGGGCGCCTCCTTCTTCGTAGAGGCCTCACCGGGTGACAATCTCTCGGCCGTGACCCGCCCGCGCACTTCGCCACTGCTGCGCCCGACTGGTGACAAGCATATCTGGTGCACCTTTGGGCATGATCAGGTCGATCTGAATTTCAGCGAGCCGCGCCTTCTGATCGAGCTTGTGAAGATCATCCGCGATCACCTTGATCACGGAGTTTCCACCTTCCGCCTCGATGCCATCGCCTTCGCTTGGAAGGAAATTGGGACGAACTGCATCAACCTGCCGCAGACCCACGAGCTCGTGCGCCTCTTCCGGACGCTCATTGAGCATGTCAAGCCGGACGCGGTTATCATCACCGAGACGAATATCCCTAATCGGGAAAATCTATCCTACTTCGGTAACTTTAACGAAGCGCATAGCATCTATAACTTTTCACTCCCGCCTCTCCTGCTCCACGGCCTAACCACCGGGACCTGCCTCTACCTCCGGCGCTGGATCATGACGATGCCGCCCGCGCAGCCGGGGACGACCTACTTTAACTTCATCGCCTCACACGATGGCATCGGCCTGCGCCCTGCCGAGGGGCTTTTGAGCGTCGAGCAGATCGATGAGTTGGTCGAGAAGATGAAGGAAAATGGCGGGCGCATTTCTGAGCGGACGCTCCCAGACGGCTCGGCGAGGCCTTATGAGATTAACATTAGCCTCTTTGACGCCTTCGGCGGGCATGAAGATCGCTTTCTCTGCGCGCACGCCATCCTTCTCGCTCTTGAGGGGATGCCCGCCTTTTACATCCATAGCCTTCTAGGGACGCGGAACGATCTTGCGAAGGCGGATGCGTCCGGTCACCCGCGCCACATCAACCGACACCAATGGGATCTCGGCGAGCTTGAGGCGGCACTGAGCGATCCTCTCAACCCGCACGCTAGCATTCTCACGAAGCTGAAAAGACTGATCAAGATCCGCATCGAGCAACTGGCCTTCCACCCGAATGCGACCCAATTCACCCTCCATCTTGGCGAAGAAATCTTTGGCTTCTGGAGACAGTCGATTGATCGCAGCCAGAACATTTTCTGCCTCTTCAATCTTTCTAGAGAAGAGCAGAGGATCTCGCTCAATAGCGTGAACCTCATCTCGACAGAAGACTGGATAGATCTCATCTCCGGGGGCGATCTCGAGCCGGAAATTACCGAGCTCACCTTCGGGCCCTACCAAGCGATGTGGCTCGCAAGCAAACCGAAATTTCATCCTTATTAAAATGAAAGTCCTCATCTCATGCGATAAGTTCAAGGGTTCCCTCAGCGCGATTGAGGCCTGCGAGGCAATCGCTCAAGGGCTCCCGCAGCACGACTGCGAGCTCTGCCCCATCGCGGATGGGGGTGAGGGTTTTGTCGATGCCATTCTAGGAAGCACTTCGGGAAAAAAAATGATGGTGCAGTGCCGGGACGCCCTCGGCCGAGAAGTGGCGGCCGAGTATGCCCTTCTTTCGGATGGTTCGGCCGTGATTGAAATGTCTGCCGCGAGTGGGCTTTGGCGTATTCAGGAAGGGGAAAGGGACCCCCTTTACAGCAATACCTATGGCACGGGCCAGCTGATGCGCCATGCCATCGAGCAAGGAGCGACGCGGCTCCTGATCGGGATTGGCGGGTCGGCTACAAATGATGGGGGAGTTGGGATGGCGGAAGCGCTCGGCATCACCTTCCAAGACGCGGAGGGGAAACCTATTCTCCCGGTGCCTGCCACATTCCAAGAGATCGCCAGCATTAACTTCTCGGGGCGCATTTCTCTCCCACCGATCACGGTGGCCTGTGATGTCACGAATCCGCTGCTGAAAGAGACGGGGGCGACGGCGATCTTCGGCCCGCAAAAGGGGGCCAAGTCAGAAGACCTTCCGCAGCTCGAGGCCGCGCTGGCTCACCTGACGACTTTGCTCGATTGTGAGCCAGAGTTCCCAGGCGCAGGCGCAGCAGGGGGTCTCGGATTTGGGCTCCGCCATTTCTGCGGAGCAGAGCTTGTGAGCGGGTTTGATCTCGTCGCGGAAGCCCTTCACCTTCGCGAAAAAGTCGCTGCGGCAGACCTCGTGATCACCGGGGAAGGGTCGCTCGATGCGCAGTCGCTCGATGGTAAAGGCCCCACCGGAATTGCTAAGCTTGCGCGCTCGGCCGGAAAAAAAGTGATCGGAATTGCCGGGCACGTCACCGAGGAAGCGCGACCTCTTTTTGACGAAGTCTACTCGCTCAGCAGCCTCGACCTCCCGCTGGAAACGCTGATGCGAGAGGCCGCTCCGCTCCTCACCCAGCTGGTGAGCACGGATCTGAGCGACGACTGGTAAGAGTGGCGGGGCCGGTTCTACGTGCGAGCGACAACTCGCGATGACACTCAAAGATTCTTCTTGCGGAGTCATTATTAAGAGATAGGGTGCATAAAGTTGCATTAAATTTACCTTATGTAACGGTAGACTCAGACCCCACCTATTTTATGAAATGTTACTCTCTTAAAGTTCTAACCTCCGCGCTGGTGGCTCTGCCGCTCATCGCTTTTTCTCAGATTATCGATGCTGATTTCGAGGCGGCAACCGGAGACGATTGGGCGCAGGATTCAGGTTTCGGGACGGGGACCTTCGCCTTTTCTTTCCCCGCTTCTGGAGGAAATCCCGGTGGATACGGGCTCATTGATAGCACGGCGGTGACGGGTGGCTTCGCTGTTCTCGTTGCAAACTCCGGGAATGCGATTTCTCTCGCCGACCTCGGTCTCACCGCTGGGGAATCCTACCTCTTCAGCCAAGACATGAAGATCTTTGCGGGGCCCAATATCGGCGGCTTCAAGGTGGATTTTTTCTTCGGCGATAATACCGGAACGCCAGATGCAGCGACACCTGAAATCTATCCCGCTGTCATTGGGGATGGCTCGACGTGGGAGACTTATCAATTTGAGATCTCTATTCCAGACGACACCACGACGATCAAAGTGGTGCCGCTTTGGGCCCCTGAGTCATCGGTCGGGTTCGATAATATTGAGTTCAGCACCACGCCCATCATCGCTCAGGACATCACTGAGATTCCGGATGGGGCTTTCGACCAAGGGGGATCCCTGTGGACTGAGTTTGGCTTTGAGCACACCGCCTTTTCCTACCCGGCTAGCGGGGGAAATCCCGGGCGCCACGCTGTAATGACCAATGACGGAATCGTGGCGGATGACGGCCTGGACTTTGGCGGACTGGTCTCGAATGGCGGCGGCGTCATCCCCATCGCCGGACTGGGATTGACCGCAGGTGAGACTTATATTTTTCAGCAGGACATGAAGCTTCTTAGCGGGAGTAATCTTGGTGGCCTCAAAGTAGAATTCTATCAGGGTTCGAGAATCGGAGAGTCCGGCGATCTCCGCGTCCCTCTCATTGGAGATGGCTCGACTTGGGAGACCTATCGCTTCGAGATTGCCATTCCGCTCAATACGACGGGAATTAAAGTGATCCCGCTCTGGGGGCCGGAATCCTCGGTAGCTTATGACAATGTCAGCTACCTTTCCGAGCCCATCTTGTCCACTCCGGTCAGAAATCCTGGGTTCGAGTCCGGCGGCTTGAGCTGGCCGAATTTCAGCGAGCCTAATTCCGACCCGAACGGTCCCCAGCTCAGCTCTTACGAGTTCCCGGAAAGCGGCGGAAATCCTGATGGCTACGCGCAGATCGAGAACACGGAGGGCTGGGGGGTCATCGTGGCGAATGACGCGAGTTTCATCCCTATTGAAAAATTCGGTATTACCGAAGAAGGGACTTACGAGTTCAAAATGGATATGAAGATTTTCGGCGGTTCGAGTATCGGAGGACTCAAGGTCGAGTATGAATTTTCAGATGATTCGCTAGGAGACACTGGCGATATTTACCCGGCCACTATTGGTGATGGATCGACATGGGAGACTTATACCTTCGATATTTTCATCCCGGACTCAGTGACGGGTTTGAAGGTCGTTGCGCTGGCCGGATTTGCGTCGACGGTGGGCTATGATAATATCGTGACTCCCACCGCACTGGACGCCGGCTTCGCTGGATGGATCTCGACCTTTCCTGGGGTGGGCACGCTGAGCGGCTTTGATGATGACCCGGATGGGGACGGCCAGCCGAATGGCGTCGAGAACTTTTTCGGCACTGATCCCTCGGTAAGCACGGGAGGTCTCACCACGACTGCTTTCACCAGCTCCAGTGTGGACTCGGTGCTCCGCTTCGTGCATCCGCAGAACGCGAACCCCGTGCCGGAAGCGGCCGGAGCAGTCTACCAATGGACAACCGATCTGGAGACCTACTATGCTGATGGCGACCCTGATCCGGCCGGGACCACGGTTAGCCTTGAGCCGACCCTAGACGATCCGAGCGTGGGCACCACATCGGTGGAAGCAGTGATCACCGGGCCTCGGCCCCGAAAGATCTTCGTAAGGGTCGTCATCCCCGCACCCTGATTTCCGCAAAGGCAATCCGCCTGAGAGAAATAGCGTCCTGAGAGATCAGGGCGCTATTTTTTGTCTAGATCCTGCTCGTTCTTGACAACTGTTTCCATGAACATCTATAAATTGGAGTGATTACGAAGCTATACAGCGCGGCCCTCCGGGGAGTCGATTCGGCGGAGGTCGAGGTAGAGGTGAGTTCACGGGATTCAGAAAAAAGCGCGACCATTATTGTGGGGCTGCCCGATGCGGCTGTTCGGGAGAGCGCGCAGCGAGTCATGACGGCGCTGAGCGCCTCCGCCCTGCCCTTTGGCTACGGAATTCAGACGGTTAATCTGGCACCGGCGGATTTGAAAAAAGAAGGCCCGTCATTCGATCTCCCGATCGCGCTGGCGATGACGGCCTGCGCGCAGGATTTCGATCTTTCCCAACTGACGGATGACCTGCTCGTGGTGGGCGAGCTCGCGCTCGATGGCACCCTTCGCCCCGTGAAAGGAGCCCTCTCGATCGCGCTCGGTGCAAAAGAACGTGGGCGGCGGCGGGTGCTCGTCCCGCGGCCGAATGCGCGCGAAGCGGCGATGGTGAGCGGAATCGAGGTTTATGGTATCGAAAATCTGCATGAGGCGTGGAAGTTTGTCAGTGGAGAAAAGACCCTCGCGCCGGAGCGCAAGCCTGCCCTGAGAACGGTCGTCCGTGATGACGGCTCGCCTGATCTTGATGAAGTGAAGGGGCAGCACTCGGTCAAGCGCGCGCTCGAGATCGCCGCGGCCGGCGGCCATAATATCTTGATGGTGGGACCGCCGGGAACCGGGAAGTCGATGCTTGCGAAGCGGATGGCGACGATCATGCCGGACCTGAGCGAGGATGAGGCGATCGAGACCACGCGGATTCACTCGGTGGCGGGTCTTCTCAATGCGCGTGAGGGCTTGGTGATGCAGCGGCCCTTCCGCGCGCCGCACCACACCATCTCGGATGCCGGGCTGCTCGGGGGCGGCACGAATCCCGGACCGGGCGAGATTTCGCTGGCGCATAATGGGGTGCTATTTCTGGACGAGCTGCCCGAGTTCCGGCGCTCGACGCTCGAGGTGCTAAGGCAGCCGCTTGAGGATGGAAACGTCACCATTTCACGGGCGGCGGGATCGTTGACCTTCTCATCGAGGGTTCTTTTGGTGGCGTCCTTGAACCCATGTCCCTGTGGATTTTATGGAGATATCAAGAGGCAGTGCCGCTGCTCGCCGCGGCAGGTCGAGCAGTATCGCCAGAAGATCTCGGGCCCGCTTCTGGACCGGATCGATCTTCATGTGGAAGTGCCGCTGATCGACTTCAAGCAGCTTTCCTCGAACGAGCAGAGCGAGTCATCCGAGACGGTGCGCGGGCGAGTGATGGAGTGTCGGGCGCTGCAGGAGGAACGCTTTGCAGGGATCCCCGGCACCCGCACGAATAGCGACATGGGGCCGAAGGTGATGCGCGCGAATTGCGAGATCGATGCGAGCTGCTCCCAGCTCATGGAGCAGGCGATGGAGCAGCTCGGCTTCTCCGCCCGCGCGCACGACCGGATCTTGAAAGTGGCCCGGACGATCGCGGATCTCGCAGGGCTGGAGCAGCTGACGGCGGACCATGTGCTAGAAGCGATCCAGTATCGTAGCTTGGATCGTAAACTAAGTTTCTAAGCTCGCTCGCTTTTCGGAAAACTGTCTTGCTGAATGGTGATGAAGGAAGGATTAATCAGAGGAGAGGATGGCGAGGTCCGCTGCTGGTGGCCGGGGGAGCACGAGGATTATCTCCGGTATCATGATGAGGAATGGGGACACCGGGTGACGGGTGATGACCGGCTTTTTGAGAAGATTTGTCTTGAGGGGTTTCAGGCGGGTCTGAGCTGGTTGACCATCTTGAGAAAGCGGGAGAACTTCCGCGCCGGCTTCGCGGGTTTCGATTTTGAAAAGGTGGCTCTCTTTGATGAGGGCGATGTCGAGCGTCTCGTCAACGACGCAGGGATCGTGCGGCATCGGGGGAAGATTCTTTCGACGATCAACAATGCGAGGCGGGCCATCGAGATGAAGACGGAGTTCGGCAGGCTCTCCGATTATTTTGAGCAGTATCGCCCGGAGGTGAGGCCGGAAAAATGCGACTTCGCGACGCTCAGCCAGATCACCCAAACGGAGGGGTCCGCCGCGATGAGCAGGGATCTCAAGAAGCGCGGCTGGAGCTTCGTCGGTCCGACAACCTGCTACGCTTTCATGCAGGCAATGGGTTTGGTGAATGACCACATCGCGGGCTGCTTTATGCGGGAAGTCCTGGAGGGGAGTTGACCGCCAATTTCACGAATGCTTGGGTTTCGAGTGGTGCAACGGACGATAGTTTTTTGTCTGCCTCCGGAGGATGAACTCTATTTTAGGCTCGAACTCGATTTCTCTTTGAAGGGAACTCTGGCCATGGTCGCCTCGGCGAGCAACTTCCTCATTCCGTCCGTCTTAACTTTGATGGATCTTGCCTCGATTGTCTCCTAGCTCGAGACACTGAGGTCAGGAATTTGCAACTTCATGTATGCATTAGACAACTCTAGACCCTCTTCCCGATGGCATTGGAACCCGTGATTTTGGCGACTGACTTGAGCGTTGCCGCCGGGAAAATTCTTGCGCTGTAAAGCAGGCTATAAATTCATGCCGAGAAGAACGACCGCGCCGATGGAGAGGGCATAGCCTAGCACAATGAGAAGACCATCCCGGGCCAAGAGGCCGATTGCGAAAAGCAGAATCGCGCTTCCCGGAACGAAAACCGCCAAGGGGATTGCTTCAAGGGGAATCATGAGAACCGCCAAAATGGTGGCCATCACCGCAACACCCTTTACCGCATTTCCCTGCGTGAGAAACACCAAGCGCTGCTTCAAGGCGTAGTCGAGTCTTTCGGACAGGGGGCGGATCTTTTCGATGCTCTCCTTGAGCTTCGATCGCTTCAGCGAGAGATCCCGTAACCAACCAGGAACCCAAGGATGGTCGCGACCAAATAAAAGCTGCGATGAGATCAATATAATGAAGATCCCGCAGGTGCTGGGAACTCCCGGCACTGCCCCGGTGGGAAGGATCGCAATAAGGGCGGGAATCAGAAGGAGAGGACCGAAGCCCCGGCTCTCGAAGCTCTCGATGACATCACCCAGCGACACCTTTTCCTTGTCTTGGTTTTCCTCAAGAAGCTGCTCCAAGGTGTCGGTGATTTTAGGCATCAGCTTGCTTTGATTTGATTGTCGAAGAGGTGCGGTCAGGTTTTTTTATCGATCTAAGAGGGCTCGGGCGCATTCGATGAAATAAGATTCGTCTTCTTCAGCTCCTTCCAAAATTCCGCTGGGATCTTAGCGGCGAACGACGCGGCATTCTCCCGCGCTTGTTTGGCATTACGGGCACCGGGAATGACGGAGCGGACCTGTTTCGGAGCGGCGGAGAATTGGAGGGCGGCGGTGCGGAGATCGACTCTAAACTCATCGGCCACTTTCTGGATCGCGGCCCTTTTCTGTAACATGCCATCGGGAATGGTATCGCCATAGTTAAAGCGATCCCGCCCTGACAGAAATCCGAAGTTCAGCGGTGCGCCGACTACAATCGAGACCCCTTTTTCCTCACACTTCGGGAGAAGCTTCTCCAGCCCTTCCTCATGATCGACAAGGGAATACTGACACGCCGAGAGGAAGACGTCGGGCTGCGCGACCTCTAGCGTCTTGAGCAGAGGCGGGAGAGTGTTCACCCCAAGTCCCCACGCCTTGATGATGCCTTCCTCCTTCATTTTTTCCAGCTCGACCATGGCACCCTTTCGGGCGACCTCGAAGTGTTCGAGCCACTCATCTTGAAAAAAGTCGGGCGAAAGATCGTGAATGTAGGCGATATCGATCCGGTGGAGGCCGAGACGCTGCAGGCTATCCTCGATTGAGCGCCGGGTCGCCGAAGCCGAATAGTCGATCTCGGGACTAAATGGCGGGACCTTTTTCCAAAGATCACCCTTGGCGTCGGGATCGGGCTTCAAGAGGCGGCCCACCTTGGTGGAGAGCGTGAATTCATCGCGAGGGTATTCCGAGAGCGCGCGCCCGAAGCGGTGCTCGCTGAGACCGAAGCCGTAAAAGGGCGCGGTATCGAAGCTGCGCACCCCGCTCTCCCAAGACTGCTTGAGAGCGGCGCGCGCGTCTTCATCGCTGGTTGGTTTGAAGCCATTTCCAATCGCCACCCCGCCAAGTCCTGAAACGGTCGTGGTGCGAAACCCCTCCGCCAGGTTCTTGGACGGTTGTTCGCCAAAGCTGCTGGAAGCTCCGGCTGAGAGCGCGGCGGAGGTGAGAGAAATGAAACGGCGTCGATTAGTTTTCATCGTAGGACCAGATCTATCATTTTCTGTGCCAGCCCCGGACCTGCCTCGCTCCTGTAGGGACCTTTTAACGGGCGTTGCAAAAAGTGAATTGGAAGATGCAGATTAAGGTCATTTTCCCTCTCGAGGGAACCTGATAACTGGCGAGCTCTTGTTGAAGAAAGTCTTGGGGCTCCGTGAGATCGGGGTTGATCGGGGTGATTGGCAGAAATCCTGCAGAACAACCACAGCCATGAAAGCGAGATTACAAAGGCAGCAGAGAGGGGCGGGAGCAGCCTTGGCCGCGAAGCGTGGCGAAGCGTGGCGAAGTGGCAAAGTCCGACCTTCAGGGGGCCTCGGTGGAAATGTGCGACACGATGACGGAGGCCGAGTTGGAAGAGATGGCCTCTACCAAGCACAACGGACTGCCCGAAGAGTTGGATGATGATTCCACGTCAGATTAGCACCTTTTAAATCACCTATAAAATCGAACGACCTAATTATCACATGAAAAAACAAGACGACCTCAGCGGAAAGACAATCGCCATCCTTGCGGCGGATGGATTCGAAGAAAGCGAACTTCTTGATCCTAAAAAAGCGATTGAAGACGCAGGCGGCAAAGCCGTCGTCGTCTCGATGGAGAAGGGTGAAATCACGGCCTATGGCGAGGGCACCTCAGGGGAGAACGTCGCGGTCGATCAACTTCTTGGCGAGGTTTCCTCCAGTGAATTTCACGGTCTCGTCCTCCCCGGTGGACTGCATAATCCCGACACCCTGCGCGCCGAGCCGGATGCGGTATCCTTTGTCCGGTCGTTCTTTAAGGAAGGAAAACCAGTTGCCGCGATTTGCCACGGCCCGTGGCTCTTGGTTGAGGTGGGCGTTCTAGAGGGTCGCACCCTGACGTCCTTCCCGAGCATTCAGACCGACATTAAGAATGCCGGGGGAATCTGGGTCGATGAAGAAGTCCATTGCGACGAAGGACTGGTGACGAGCCGGAAGCCAGGCGACTTGAAAGCATTCTGCGCGAAGGCACTCGAGGAGTTCGCGGAAGGAGTGCACGAAGAACAGACAGTCTAACAAGTAGGCCGACTTCGTGCGGGAGTTGAATCACAGCTTCTCACCGAAATCGAGGCCGTCTTCCTCATGATTAATCGAAAATGGTTCTCCGGTTTTTGAGTTTACTGGGACTTCAGGAAGGTAGTCAGGGACCAAGTCAGCAAGTTCACTTACTTGGAGTCCGGCGGCGGCGGCTTGCTGCATTGCGCTGTGCGTGATCAGCTCGCGGCGTGATTGCTCGGCTTTCATCATTCGGGTAGCCGCCGTTTTCACGATGGGACCGGTAAGCTGTTCTAACAATAACGCGCGTCCCTTGGAGACTCCTTGATCGGAAATCTTGAACTCGAAATCCGGGAGGACCGGATCACTCAGATTCACCACGGCGGGATTTTGCGCGAGGGCCTCTAGCAAGCGGGACACGACCATCGCGTAGTCATCTTGAAAATCCTCGAGCTTCAAGCTGGCGAGTTCCTTACACAGAAGTTGAGCTTCTGGATCCGAATCGATCTCATCAGAGAATGGGACATGGGAGATCGCAGAAGAATACTCTGTGATGTGCTCTGGCCTGCCCTTTTTTCTGATCGCTTCAAGCAGCGAGATAGTCCCGGCTAACTCTCTGCGGAAGGACTCAAACATCTCATCTGTTGAGCGGGGAGCGGTGAAGTTATGAATGTTGGCGCTAACATCGAATCCTGCTTCCGCCAGTTTTCCCAAGGATTTTTGAACGCTCTGTGAGATCGCATCTCCTACTAAGGAATTGACTAAAAAAGGTTTCGAACTTGCCTCGCCTACACTCTTCAAGGCGTTGAGGATCTGTAAAGTTCTCTCCCCGTCGCCAGACCTAACCGCGTGGCCCAGTGCGAGAGTGAGAAAATCATGGGCATGTTTTGCATTCACTACTCCCGGGGATAAATCGAAAAACGAGTAGCGAAAGGTCGCCTCATCGGTTGACAGCTCGGACAATTTCAGCAGCTGCTCAAGGAGGTCTTTTTTTTCGGCGAGGTGCTCTCCGACCGCTTCTTGATCCCACTCTTTGTATCCTCTACGCTGCCTTGAGAGATCACGAGGAAGCCTCAAATCGCCTTTTTCCTCTTCTACTATTCGATCTAGCTCATTGACGACGGTCTTCCCTTCCGCGGGCTTAAATCCCGCCGGGCGGAGGTTAGGGTATTTTTGGTAAAGGGCTTCCAAGCGCTCTTCCGCATAGGGAAAATTTGCGGTCAATTCATCGAGGGATTTTTTTCGATTCTTTGTGAAGTCGTATTCCTCCGGCAATCTCTCCGAGACAATCGCGGAGGAGTGTTCTTCCTCGGAAGGAGGCCGACCGGAATTCGAGCGGGAGATGAGAATTCCGAGTGCTAGGGTCAGCGCTATCAGGAGTAAGATCGAGACGGCGAGAATTTTCATCTTAGGATGTGAGTCGAGAGATCACCACTTCCAAGAATGCTTGTCCCAGAAGCGCTCGAATTCAGCTTGGCTGCCATTGAAGCCGTTTCGCTCGGTGACTCGGTCGAGGTTGCCGAAGTAGGCAGGGGTGGTCCAGCTGCCTCGGCGGTAATATTTGGGGGCTGATCTTCCTTTTTCCCAGAAGACGCCGCCGTATTGCCACATCGCCCAAGTATTCCAGATGTTGTAGGCCTTGGTGAGGTCGGCGGGGGTTTTGATGTGGGGCTGCTCTTTGTTAAAGTCAGAGTAAAGGGCGAGCCAGTAGGGGGCGCGGGCGATTTGCTTGCGCTGGGATTTCGGGGAGGAGCTGAGGCGGGCGATGAGGCCTTTACTGTTCTCGAGGTAGATGACGGGGGTGACGCCGGTGAGGGCTTCGACACGATCGATGAAGGTGATGATCTGGCCGGCGGTGCAAAGGGTGTCGATGTCGCCGACGAGGAGAACTTTCGGCGTCTTGAGGCCGCGTGATTTTTTGATGGCGCGGAGGCGGCTGACGAGCTGGTCGGCTTGGGCGGTGATGTTCGTATCCGCTTTGACGAAGTAGTAGACGCCGAGTTTGAGGCCTTGTTTTTCGGCGCCGACGAGGAAGTCGGAGCACTTTTTATCGAGGACCATTCCTTTCCCGATGCGGGCGATCATTCCTTGGGCGCCATTTGCGCGAAGGGCGGCTTGATTAAGGGGGGAGTAGGAGGAACCGGGGCGGCTCTTTTCCTTCGGGTCGTAGGCCGAAACGTTGATGACTTTTGGCGCCTCTCGATAGGTGACTTTCCCGAAGGGAACGGCGCAGCTGGTTACGAGCGTGGCGAATAGGAGGAGGAGCATCCGAAGCATTTGAAACAGATAGCACGGAAGGAAGGCGGCGTCGATTCTCTGCTTTTTCTCTTTTTGAATTAGCTTAGGTTGGGGAGGTGGAACCGCAGATTCACCATCTTTTTATCTCGAAGGGGCATGATTTTTTTGGACGTCATGGCAAGGGGCGAGAGGAGCATGAGATCACTGATCATGAGTCGATCGAGCTGGTGGCGGGGAAGGGGATCGTGGGTGACCGCTTTTATGAGTATGAGGAGAACTATAAGGGGCAGATTACTTTTTTCGATTATGCGGTTTTTGAGGCGGTGAAGGAGAAGTTCGGCCTGCCGGATCTCGATGTGAGCGCGTTTCGGAGGAATGTGGTGGTGAGCGGGATGGATCTTAAGGCACTGGTTGGGAGGACTTTTAAGATTGGTGAGCTGGAGTTCGAGGGGACTCAGGAGTCGAAGCCGTGCTACTGGATGGATGAGGCGTGTGCGCCGGGGGTGGACAAGTTCTTAAGGGGGCAGGGCGGATTGCGGTGCCGGGTCTTGAAGGGTGGGACGCTCGCTAAGTCCGCTTCTGCCAAATCATGAGCGTCTCTCGTCCTTCACGGCCGTGATAGGTCGGAGGGTTAGGGATGTCCTTGATGAGGGAGAATTTGTCAGAGAAGAGGTCCTTGAGTTCGTCCCGGGTCACTCCGAATGGGGGACCTTCTTCAGGGAGGTGATCTGGATCTAAGAAGAAGATTCCGGTGAGATGTCCCCCGTGTTTGAGGAGGTCGGCAATGGTGCGAACGTAATCTGGCCGGGTCGCGGGTGGGATGGCGCAGAAGCAGGTGTGCTCCCAGATGAGATCGTATTTTTCGCCTTTTTGGGTGAAGAGATCGCCGATCTTCCAGGTGATTTCTTTCTCGGGATAGAGGGTGAGTGCTTTTGCGATGGGTTTAGCCGAGATGTCGAGAGCGGTGGTTTTCTCGCAGAAGGGGGCGAGGAAGGCGGCATCATGGCCAAAACCGCAGCCGGGCTGGAAGAGGTGGGGTTTTCCAGAAAAGAGTCCGGGATGAGTAGACACAAAAAAAGGAAGGGCCGGGTGGGCCATTCCTTTTTCCCAAGGAGTCTCACCATCGCGGTAACGTGCGTCCCAGTCGATGGTAGACATGGGGTTAGGTTACCAGCTTCCGCGAGCGCTCTTTTTGAAAGAGACGACACCGTCTACGATGCCATTGGCAATTGCCTCGCGATACCAGCCTTCTTTGGTGCGGCCTCGCTCACGGGAATTGGAGACGAAGCCACCCTCGACAAGGATGGAGGGATTCTTGGCGTGGCGGATGACGTAGTAGCGGGCATACTTAACTCCACGGTCAACGGACTTGACGCGTTTGAGCATTCCGCGCTGGACCGCTTCGGCAAGGGGCTTGGAAGCGCGGGAGCAGTAGAAGGTTTCGAGGCCGCTTACGTTCTTCTTCCACGTGAAGTTATAGTGGATCGAGATGAAGATGGAGTTCGCGTAGCGATTACCGAGCTTGGCGCGCCCTGAGAGGGAGATAAACTTATCACTGCGGCGGGTCATTACGGTGCGGAAGCCCTTGTTACGGAGCTTTTTCTCGACGCGGAGGGCGGTGTCTAGGGCGAGCCACTTTTCGTAGACTTTCCCGTAGCTGCCGCCGCGATCACGACCGCCGTGTCCTGCATCTAGGACGACTGTTTTAAAAGATGCTGATGAGGCCGGTGCGATGAGTGCGAGTGCGAGAATGAGGGAGCGTAAAATGTGATTCATAGGAGTTAATGCTCAAGGTTGTGCAGTGTTTTAATTCTTTTTAAAATTTTTGCAAACTTTTAATTTGTGTAAATTAATTTTTTGGACGTTCAGAGATGCGTCTGGCGCGGTTACGCTCAGCAGCTTCTTTTTTAGGATCATAGGGAAAGCCTCCGCGCACAAGAACTTTTCCATCGCGCTGGGCTGCGAGGGTTGGGACTCCGGCAGCGCCGCGCTTGAAATAGTTCGAGGTGACGAGTTCGCCATCTTTATTTACGATGGCGTGGACGAAGATTTCGGGGTTCGTGAGGTAGAGGATGTGTAGGTTGTTGCTGCCATCGAGAGTGGCTTGTGGGCGATTGAATAGCAGGACGTTACTAATGCGGCGAGTCGCGAGTGGTCGCTCGGTTTTGGCTTCATGAACGGCGGCGTAAATCGAGTTTGATTTGCCATCATTAAAGGCGACGACGCGATATTCGCGGTTGGGATACTTGCCGCCTGGAGCTCCGAAGGGCTGCGTAAAATAAACGGAACCCTCGCTCACGCTGAAGTGAGATGTGTTAGATGTGTAAACTTGTTCGCCGATTTGGACGCGAGCATTAGTGGAAAAGTTACCTTGTCGGTTGACGGAGTAGATCTGACTTAGGTTGACGCGGCGGGAGATGGTCTGGCCTGGAGGGAGCTTGGCGGCGCGGAAAACTCCGTGGTTCATGCGGGGGAGGTCTTCTCCTCCGGTGCGACGCATGGCGAACTCGAGCCAGCTACGGGCGATGCGGCCTTCTGCCTTACTGTGGAGGAATTGCTCGGTGCCACTGCGGTTTGTGATTGAGACGACGGCGGTGACGGGTTCATTGACGAGGAAAGTCGAGCGGTCGAGCTTTACTGCTACTGAGATTTGGGCGTGGGCTAGGCTTGTTAAGATGCCAGCGAGGATGAGAGTCAGAAAAAAATTCATGGGAAAGGGTTGCTCTAGCGAACCTTGATCGGGGCGGGAGGGGAAGGAAAAAGATCAGGTAAGGCGTGGTGTGGGAGATTCAGGCGGTGACGGGTGCTACCGAGAGGGCGGAGGCGGCGAGGAGCGAGATCTGAATCGGGGTTTCATTTCCAGCAACTTGTAGGGTGAGGGTGTCGGCGAGGGGGTCGCGCCGGAGGAGTTGTAGCAGGACGCCGGGCTTGAGGCCGAGATGGGCGAGCCATTGGAGGAAGTCGGGGCGGTCCTCGCGAACTCTATTTAAGATGTAGGTCCCGGTTTCGCAATCGGCAAGTGGGCGAGCGGGCTGGGAGGGGAGGTGGCCAGTAGAGGTGGGGATGGGTGCTCCGTGGGGATCGTGGGTGGGGTGCCCGAGCATCTGGTCCATGCGGGCGAGGAGCCGCTCGGAGATGACGTGCTCTAGAACCTCGGCCTCTTCATGGACCTCGGCCCAATCGAGCTTCATCACCTCGACGAGGAAGCTCTCGACGAGGCGGTGGCGGCGGAGGACTTGAAGGGCGGCTTTCTGGCCCTCGGGGACAAGGCGCACTCCTTTGCGGGGGGTGTAATCAACGAGCCCCTGCTTGAGGAGTTGATTCATCATGGTGGTGGCAGTGCCGGGGGTAACGGAAAGCTTTTCGGCGACCTGACCGATAGGCACGAGGTTTTCAGTCGGCGATCTTTGCTGAAGACTCCAGATTGTTTTTAAGTAGTTTTCAACGGTGCTGGAGTGCATATGACGAGTCTCTCTGGCGAGTATCGACCGGGTGGCGGGGGAATTCGAGGAAAGAAAACGAGATCCCTAAGTGGTGGTGGCGGGGGGAGAACCCGGCGGGCGCGGTCGAGGTGGGATTTTTTGCGGTGAGCTTCCATGGTAATTTCTGTGAAGTCTTTATTCCAAGATGACTTTGGGTTAAAATTCCCTGAAATCACCCTCGAATTCGTTTGAAAATTAGATAGGGTTGCGCCGCTGTTTTATCGGAGTCTTTTCTCCTTCCTTACTCTCGATCATGTTTTCCTCTTTCCGTTCTACCTTTTCGGCCCTTTTTGTATCCTTGCTGATGCCGGTGATGGTGCCTGCCGCTGATCTGAATCTTGTTGGGAGCGAGATGGTGCGCATGTTACAGAATGGGCATTATGGGCGGCTTGCTTATGATCAAAAGCTCGGCACGCGTTTTCTTGACGAATACCTCGAGGCGATCGATCCGCAGAAGGTCTATTTCACGCAGGAGGAGGTTGATATTTTGCGGAAGAATTACGGGACCCGGTTCCATGATCTTTTGACCGCGGGTCAGGCTCTTCAGGTGGCGAATCAGATTTTTGACATTTATCGTTCGCGGGTGAGGGGGCAGGTATCTCGTTTCCAGAGAATTTTGGCGGAAGAGACGTTCACCTTTGATAGTGACCGCAGTGTTGATACTGATCGGGAGGATCAGCCATGGCCGAAGGATCTGGCTGAGATGCGCACCTTGTGGCGACTTGAGCTGGAAGACCTTGTTTTGAGTGAAATCATCCGCCGGGAGCAGCTTGATCACCTCGCGACGGCGCAGGAAAAGGAGAGTCCGTTTTTAAATGATCCTACTCCGGCGGAGAAGATTTCGCTGCGCTACGAGCGCTTTCTCAAGGCGGTGGACGACTCGAGCCCGGCCGATATCGCGAACTATCTTTTTTCAGCGGTGGCTCGCTCGCATGATCCTCACTGCGAGTATCAAAGCCCGAGCGAGCACGAGCAATTCCGCATCGGCGTCAGTAATCAGCTGGTCGGGATTGGCGCTTCGCTCGCGGCAGAGGATGATGGTGCGACTAAGATCCGCGGGATTGTCAATGGCGGCCCGGCAGACCTTCAAGGCGATCTGAAGCTGGGCGATCGCATCATCGCGGTGGATCCACTGAACGATGGAAACTTTGAGAGCATTCTCTTTTTGTCGATCGGGAAGGTCGTTGAGAAGATTCTCGGGAAGGAGGGAACTGAAGTGGGGCTCAAGATAAGCGAGGGCAGCGTGCCCGATGCGCCTGGGCATGTCGTGGTGATCAAGCGGGGCAAAATCACGATTAAGGACGAGCTCGTGACTGCTAAGATTCACGAGTATAAGTCTGGTGAAAAGCTGGGCGTCATCGACATTCCATCCTTCTACTTTCCCTACGGACAGAGCACGAAGAGCGTCTCGGCGGACCTGAAAGCGATCCTCCTACGGATGATTAAGGAGGGGGTCGATGGCATCGCGCTCGACCTCCGTAGTAACGGCGGCGGCTCGCTCGATGAGGTCGTCCGTCTTACGGGATTCTTCATTCCGCGGGGTCCCGTGGTTCAGGCGAAGAGCACGAGTGGCTTTGTCGAATCGCTCAAGTCATCTCCCCGGCGCCCGCTCTACACTGGCCCGCTGGTTATGCTTACGAGCAAGAGCAGCGCGTCGGCTACTGAGATTCTCGCGGCCGCGCTGCAGGATTATAACCGGGCCGTAATCATCGGCGAATCTTCCACTTATGGGAAGGGGACGATTCAACGAAACTTCGATATTTCTGAGCAAATGCCTATTCTTTCTGATCGGGATCGGGCGGGTTACATCAAGTTCACGACGGGAAAATACTACCGCGTCACGGGGGGGTCGGTTCAGCAGCGCGGCGTCGTCTCGGATATTGTGATTCCGGGAATGGGTGATGCCAGCGAGTATGGCGAGGCCTTTGCGGAATATGCTCTTCCTTACGATATCATCCGTAAAGCGGCGGGGTTCGAGCCTCTTAATAAGCGCCACCTTTTCCTCCCGATCCTGCAGGAGCGGAGTAAGGAGCGGCTCGGCAAGGATCAGGACTTCATCTACCTGCGCGAAGATATCGCCCGCCTTGAGAAGGAAAAAGAAGAGTCAAGCCGCTCCCTTAATCTTGAGAAAAGGCGTCTCGAACTTGCTGAAGCCGAGGAGCGCCGGGACGCGCGGAATGCCGAGCGGAGGGAGCGCTTCGCGCTCATGGAGGAAGCGGATCGCGCGAGTCAGGAAACCTTCCGTTTGACGCTCGATGATGCGGCGGCGGACTCGCTCCCCTTGGTCGATCTGGAGAATGACGATCAGACTTATATGCGCAGTGAGAAGAGCAAAATCGCTGATCTCGATGACACGCCAACGTGGCCAAGTGGCATCGATCCGGTCGAGCGGGAAGCGCTTCATGTCCTCCGCGATCTCGCGGAAGTGGTGCAGGCAAATCGGGTCGCCGGGACGCTCAAGACGGACTAGAAAAGAGGGGGACCTTTTTTTTAAAACTGGCAGTGGCCCGGTGTGCGCGCGAAGGAGATGACGTCTCGGATATTCTGCATCCCGGTGAGATACATGAGGAGGCGCTCGAAGCCGGCTCCGAAGCCGGCGTGCGGAACGGTGCCGTATTTTCTAAGGTCGAGATACCAGCGGTATTCTGTGAGATCGAGGCCGTCTTCCTCCATCCTCGCTTTGAGTAAATCGTAGCGTTCTTCGCGCTGACTTCCACCGATGATCTCGCCGACGCCGGGGACGAGAAGATCCATGGCGGCCGCCGTTTTGCTATCATCATTCGCGCGCATGTAGAAGGGCTTGATCTCCTTCGGGTAGTTATAAACTGTGAGTGGTCCATCTATCACTTCCTCGCAGAGGTAGCGCTCGTGCTCGGACTGGAGATTGACGCCCCACTCGATGGGATACTCGAACTTTTTCCCGGATTTCAGGAGGCGCTCGATGGCCTCGGTGTAGGTCATGCGGCCGAACCCGCCGGAGACGAGCTTCTCGAGGCGGGGGCGGAGGCCTTTATCAATGAATTTTTCGAAGATCGAGAGATCTCCTTCATTATTTTCGAGGACGTCTTTGACGAGGAACTCTATGAATTTCTCGGCGAGATCCATGTCGCCCTCGAGATTACAAAAGGCCATCTCGGGCTCGATCATCCAGAACTCAGCAGCGTGGCGCGTGGTGTTCGAGTTCTCAGCCCGGAAGGTGGGCCCGAAGGTGTAGATGTTCGAGAGCGCGCAGGCGTGGGTTTCGCCCTCGAGTTGGCCGCTGACGGTGAGGTAGCTTTTCTTGCCGAAGAAATCTTCCTCGGCCTTCCCGCCCTCGTTCGTGGTGACGCGGAACATTTCGCCCGCGCCCTCACAATCGCTCGCGGTGATGATGGGGGTGTGGACGTAGATGAAGTCACGTTCATTAAAAAAGCGATGGACGGCATAGGCGAGGCGGCTGCGCATCCGGAAGACTGCGCCGTAGAGGTTCGTGCGTGGACGCAGGTGGGCGATCGAGCGGAGGAACTCTGGCGAGTGACCTTTCTTTTGGAGCGGGAAGTCATCGGGCGCTTCGCCGATGAGCTCGACCTCGCTGGCCTGAACCTCCCAGCTCTGGCCTTGGCCTTGGCTCTCGACGAGCTCGCCGCGCACTTTCACGGAGGCGCCGGTCGCCATTTGGGGAATCTTTTCCGACCCGGGGATCCCTTGGTCGATGATGACTTGAATGCCTTGGAGGCTTGAGCCGTCATTGATCTCGATGAAGGAAAACTTCTTGGAATCTCGGCGGGTGCGGACCCAGCCGCAGACTTCGACCGAGGGTTGAGCCGAAGGACTTTTGAGAAGATTTTTAACCGATTCGCGCATGGGCGGAAGCTAGCCAGCCCTGCGGGAAAAATCCACCGTAACCTTCTCGCCCGGCGCTCTGGGGTTATCTCCGCTGGCTGGGCACGGGGCGGCCGGATCCGCCCGGGCGCGGCGTGGTCTGAGGCCGCACGATCCGTGGGCTCGGTGGGACTGGAGCGGACACGGGGCGGTGGTAGACCGGGTTACGAACGAGCGGAACTCTCACGACTGGTGGGTAGTAGGGCCGCCGGCTATGCCGGTAGGGAGAGGAGAGGATGAGGGGGCGATTATCGTGGTAGATGGGCTCGTCCACGATGATCTGGGTGGTGTGGTGGACGGGTTGATCAGCCATCGCGATGCGGGCTTCGAGCGCTTCCTTCTCGGCCTTTTCACGGCGCTCTTTTTCCTCCTCGAGCTGCGTGAGCGTCTTTTGGAGGATGGCTGCCGAGCGCTCTGCCTCAGCGAGACGCTCGAGATTGAGCGCCTTCTGGGCGAGGGCCGGGACGTAGAAGAAGCGATCTTTAATCTCAGGCGAGAGTCCGCTGAAGTGAAGCCGCGCGGAACCATCACGATGCTGGACCTCGATCCCGACGTCGGTGATGTTCGCGATTCTAGCGTCGTAGAAGGTGCGGCCATCTAGGGTGTGCACTGTGCCGAGAGACTCGCCGACCGCGTCGCTCCGCACTTTGGCAGGATCGATCTCGGCGGTGGGTTCGGGATTGAGCATTGCCGGTGCGGGTTGCTTAACTTCGGCGGCTTTTTCCTGCTCCTCGAGGCGGGCGATATCAGCACGGAGGCTTTCGATGGTATTTTGCTGATCGGCGGATTCTTCCAATGCGAGATTGAGCTGCGAGATGCGGCGCTCCATGTAGCCGAGGCGATCTTCGAGGAGGGCCACAATTTCCGGGTCAGCGGACGGGCTCTCGCTGATTTTCTCCTGGCGGCACGAGCTGAAAAGAAGGGCGGTGATGGGGAGTGCGAGCAGGTATTTCATCGGGTCGTGATCTGGGTTCCTGATATGAAACGGCGGGGAGGGGGGCTCTATTCATTCCTTCTCCCGGATCGCGAAAAGGGTGCCGTCTTCTCCGCCGAGGTAGATCGTTCCATTTGCGAAGCTGGGAGCGGCGACCATGCCCTCGCCGAGGTCGAGCCTCCAGATCTCGTCTCCTTTTTCTAGACCAAGCGCGTAGAGGCGGCCATCGGTCGAGGCGCAGAGGACGGCGTCATTAAAAAGGAGGGGGGAGGACTCGACGCGGCCTCCTGTTTTAAACTGCCAGATCGGCGAGCCGTCCGCGCGGGAGATGGCGTGCAGCTTCTTGTCTCGCGAGCCGATGAAGACGGCGGTCGCATTAATGGCCGGGGCGCTCATGAAGGGGAAGCGGCGGTCGGTGTAGCGCCAGATCCGCTTACCGGTCTCGACATCTGCCGCGAGGACCTCGTTGCCATAATTCCCCCACGCTACAAAGGTCCCGGAGGTGGCCACGGTGGAGACGATCTCGGCATCGGTTTGGATCGTCTCGTGGGGTTTCCCGGTGGCGACATCAAGTGAGTAGAGAACGCGGTCGCAGCCGCCGAAGACGACTTTCGATCCCTCGACGATGGCGGGGGTGCCGTTGATGTATTCATTTGTTTTATAGATCCACATTTGCTTGCCATCTGTGGCTCGAAGCGCGCGGCAGGCACCATCGTATCCGTTCAGAATGACCCAGACCTCAGAGCCGTTAGGGGAGGGGATGAGGTTGACGCCCGCGGTGATTTTGTCATCGGTTTCGACCTTCCACTTTTCCTCCCCGGTCGCGAGGTCAAGCGCGTAGAGGAAGGAATCTTGGCAGCCGATAAAAAGAGTGCTGCCGTGGACTGCGGGAGCGGCTTCGATGGCGTCCTCGTATTCTTTTTTCCAAATGAGTTCGCCCGTTCGATTATCGAGAACGTGAAGAATCCCGAGATCATTGCCAAAAATGACCGCGTTCCCCGAAACGATCGCCTCGCCTAAAATCGGCCCCTCGGTGGAGAAGGACCAAGCGAGCTCGGGTTCGGAGATGATAGCATCCCCAACGGTGCCGGAGAGCCCCCCGCCGCCTCGCGCGAGAGGCCAATCGGTGCGCGTCCAAGCAGCCGTCTTTTTTTCAATAACGGCCTCATCTTTGACCTCAGACTCAGGCTGGCAGGACGCGAGGAGAAGAAGCGCCAAGAGAAGATGGATTCGGAAAAACATAGGATCGTTTAATAAGGGAGCCGCGTGAGGACAACCAAAAGGACGGAGTGGCACCCCGAAAGCGAACCTTAGCGGGAAAGGGCGTCATCGGTCGAGCGCGAGCAGCCACGTGGAAGCGCGCCGGGATCGCGGCCGATGAGAGAAAAGGAGTCGTCCGAAATTCCAATCGCAAAGTCTTGCGTGCGGATCGCCGCCACGCTGTGGATATTTGCGAGATCGAGGAGCTGGAGGTAGCCCATCTCGCCAGGCGGGAGCGCGCGCCCCGTCTCCGGGGAGATGATTTGGTAGCGGCACCAAGCGGGGAAGCGGTGGCTCCCTTCTGGGCCCCTAGCGTAAGCTTGAGAGGAAAGCTCAGTCATACCGTATTCGTTCGCTATGGCCGACTCGGGGAGAGCGAAAAACTCGCTGAGCTGCTGATAAAATTCGCGCTTCGCGAGCGTCCGGGCTGTCCCTTTATAACCCCCGGTTTCAAGAATGAGGGAACCTTTTGGAAGAGAGATCGCCTGATGGCTCTCGCAGAGATGAAGGAAGGCGAGCGCGGTGCCGGCGAGGATGATGGGCTCTTCAAGAAAGGAGAGGGGCGCGAGATGGAACCTTGACTCCTTGAGTAAAAAGGAGGTCCCATTTCCTGAATTCAGCGCTCGATCAAGATGGCCGAACATGTGAACGAGCGAGGACTGGGGCGATTCGGCAGGCGATGGCGAGAGGAAGTAAAGCGGCAGCTCCGGGAGATGAGCCTGCCACTGCGTGAGGGCTGCGAGATCGTAAGTGTTGGTATCTGGGAAATGATGTGCGCCCTTGATCTCCGTCGTTGTCCCCGAGGTGAGAAATGTGGTCTCGCCTTGCGAGAGCGGATGCTCAGAAAGCTTAAACGCGCTCGTGGGAACCGCAGGAATCTCCCGCCAGCTGTTGACCGAATCCGGGCTGACTCCGAGCAAGCGGCAATACCGCTGGTATGGCAGCTGCTTCGCGAACTGATGCTTGAAAAGGTCCCGTGCCAGATCTTCGAAAGTCGCCGACCCGCACCCACTGATAAATTGATGCACAGATCCTTCCTGCGGATACGACGAGTGAGGGTGCTGACTTGACATTATTTGTAAATCCTACGAAGAGTGCTGCGTCAGTTCACTCCGACTACCCCCCCCCCTCAATTAAAAAAACCCCACTGACATGAAAGCCATGAATTCCTTTCGCCGCCTTTTCGTAATACTCCTGACCGGAGTTTTCTTTACAAGTTGTGCGCCCTTCCCGCCCAAAGACCCCCCGAAAGCAGCCGAGAAGGTCACCAAGACTCCTAAGAAGAAAACCTCGTCCAAGCCTCGGTCCTCAACGAATAAAAAATCCGCCGCTGACCGAAAGCAGGCCGCCAAGAAAAAGCGCGACGCCCGCAAAAAGCGCGATGCCCGCAAAAAGCGCGACGCCCGCAAGAAGCGCGATGCTGAAGCTTATCGTAAAAAGAAGGCCGCTAAGAAAAAGTCCTCCAAACGCTCGTCGTCTTCCTCTTCCTCTTCTTCTCAGAAAAAATCGACCCCGAAGCCTCCCGTCGTGAAGCCGAAAAAATCAAAGTATCCCACCGCGAGTTCCACTCGTAAGGGCTTCGTTAAAAACCCCTACACCGGGAACGAGGTCGACGTCCGCGGAATCCCCGGCGGCCGCCTCGTAGTCGATCCCGAGGACCCGAAAAAGTCGACAAATAAGTTCCGGGTTCCCTAAGCGACCTGAGTCCCCTACCTTCCCACCACGCCCTCGAGAGAAGGCGTGGTTTTTTTGTCATGAGTTTTAAAAAGGTGACCGTCCTAGGTCCGGGCTTACTCGGAGGATCAGTCGCGCTTGCCGCACAGGAAGCAGGACTTGAGACCGTCCTCTGGGGGCGCAGTCAGGAGCGCGTTGAAAAAACCTGCGCCCTCGGCTTACAGGCCACTACTGACCTCGCGGACGCCGTCTCGCGGGCGGACCTCGTCATCCTTGCCATGCCCGTCGGGGCCATGTCCGGAGTCGTCACAAAGATGATCCCGCACCTGCCAAGCGGCTGCCTCGTAACCGATGTCGGAAGCGTCAAGGTGCTCCCGCATGCCGAGATTGGCCCCCTTTTAGAAAAAGCCGGAGTGAGCTTCATCGGGAGCCACCCGATGGCTGGATCTGAGCAAACCGGCATCGAGGCCGCCAGCGCGGATCTCCTCGCCGAAGCGGCCTGCGTCCTCACAAACGACGAAAAAGCAGGCCCCTCCGAGCTTGCCGCGCTGCAGGAATTTTGGACCCGTCTTGGTTGCCGGGTCTGCGAACTCGGCGCCGAGGAACATGACCGCGCCGTCGCCCGCATCAGTCACTACCCGCACGCCATGGCAGTCCTCACCGCCGAAGTCGGGCTAGCCCTAGGAGACCCACTCCGCCTCGCCGGGGGAGGCTTCCGAGACACCAGCCGAGTCGCCTCAGGTGATCCTGCGATGTGGGCTGAAATCATGATCGAAAACCGCGATGCACTCGGCAATGTTCTGCGCGAAGCTCAGCACTCGTTGCGTGATATGCTTGTCATTTTGGAGGAATCCGACAATGAAGGGCTCCAGCAATATCTCACCCGCGTGAAGGCCGCGAGAGATGAAGTAAGCTGATCTTTTAAAGACCATGAGCGACAAGTTAAAGGTAAGCCCCATCAAGGCCATCACGGGCGAATTAGCCGTTCCCGGAGATAAGAGCATCTCCCATCGCGTCGCCATCCTAGCCGGACTTTCTGATGGCTCCTGCCAGGTTAGAAATTTTCTCCCCAGCGAGGACTGCGTGAACACCCTCCGTGCCATGGGTCAGCTGGGGGTCAAATATGAAGTCGAGCGCGGGACCGATAATGCCCCGGTCGATCTCAACATTCACGGCTGCCGGGGCAAACTCCGCGCGCCCGGAGCCGAGCTCGACTGCGGGAACTCAGGCACCGGGATGCGCCTCCTCGCCGGGGTTCTCGCCGCGCAGAACTTCGATAGCGTATTGACCGGCGATGCCTCACTTTCCTCCCGCCCCATGGGCCGCATCATGAAGCCCCTCGAGCAGATGGGCGCTAAGCTTGACGCCCGCGGCGCAAAACCCGGCTGCGCCCCACTCCACATCACCGGCGGCGAGTTGAAGGCCATCACCTACGACATGCCCGTGGCTAGCGCACAAGTGAAGAGCGCCGTTCTCCTAGCCGGCCTTTTCGCCGCAGATAAGACCAGCGTCATCCAGCCAGCCACCACCCGCGATCATAGCGAGCGCCTCTTAAATGCCTTCGGCGTCACCACCATTACGGATGGAAATACCATCTCACTCTATGGCCAGCAGCGCATCAGATCGTGCGATGTCGTAATCCCCGGAGACATCTCCAGCGCGGCCTTCTGGATCGTAGCGGCGGCCTGCCGTCCCGGCTCGAAGCTCCTCATCACCAACGTCGGCCTTAACCCCACCCGCACCGGCCTGATCGACGTCCTCATCCGCATGGGCGCACATATTAAAGACGCCGTCCTCCATCAAGAAGGCGGCGAGCCCCGCGGAAATATCGAGGTCATCGGTCGGGAACTTCACGGAGTCGAAATCCGACCCGAGGAAATCCCGAACCTCATCGATGAAGTCCCGATTCTCGCCGTCGCAGGTGCTCTCGCGAAAGGGAAGATGACGATCCGTAACGCCGCCGAACTGCGGGTAAAAGAAACCGACCGAATCGAAACAACCGTCACCAACCTCCGCGAGATGGGCGCGGATGTCGAAGAATTCGAAGATGGCATGATCATCCAAGGAGGCACCGAGCTGAAGGGCGCGCCCTTAAGAAGTTTCGGCGATCACCGTATCGCGATGGCCTTCGCGATGGCCGGCCTCCTTGCCGAAAGCGGCATCACCACCATCGAGGACACCGCCTGCGTGAACACCTCTTATCCCGGCTTTGCCGATCACTTAAAAGACATCCGTAAACGATGAGTCAAAATTACCGAGCAGTTGCTATCGACGGTCCCGCCGCTTCCGGAAAAAGCACCGTCGCTAAGCGTCTCGCCGACTCCCTCGGCATGGTCATGGTCAACTCCGGCGCGATGTATCGTGCCGTCACCTGGGAAATCCTCAAAGAAGCGATCGCTCCCCTCGATACCGCCGCCGTCGAGGCCTCCCTTGATGAGATGGAGATCACCTGCGGGATGGAATCGGGCCGCTCAACCATCGCGATCAACGGGAAAATCCTGAGCGATGAACTCCGCTCGAAGGAGGTCAATGACGCAGTCTCCATAGTAGCGGCAATCCCCAAGGTCCGTCAGCGTCTCGTGCAGCTCCAGCGCAATTATCTCACCACCAGTGATGTCGTCATGGAAGGGCGCGATATCGGATCTATCGTCTTCCCAGAAACTCCCTATAAACTTTATATCGACGCCTCAGAGGAAGTGCGCCGCTCCCGCCGTGCGGCTGACGGAGAGGCCGATGCCGTCGCCGCCCGAGATGCCTACGACAGCCAGCGAAAAACCGCCCCCTTGAAAGTGTCAGATGGAGCCATCGTCATCGACTCCTCTGAGATGGACATTGCCGAAGTAGTGGAAGCGGCACGCCAAGCGCTCCTTGATCTCGGCTGGCAGCTCAACCCACCCTCTCATCCCCTATGAAGACAGTTTACTGGTTCGGCGTTATTCTATTTCGCGCAGCGACAAATGCCCTCTTCGGCTACCGAGTAATCGGCCGCGAGAAGCTCATTCAAAAAGGTGGCGTCCTCATCGCCTCGAACCATGAGAGCTTCCTCGACCCGCCCCTCATCGGTATCGCCTATGATGACGAGGTCTACTACCTCGCTCGGAAAACTCTTTTCAAAGGATTCTTCAAGTGGCTTTACACGAGGTGGAATGCCGTGCCGGTTGACCAAGATCGGCCAGACATGAGCAGCCTCAAGCGGATCATCAAGATTCTCCGCAGTGGTGAACGCGTCGTCGTTTTCCCTGAAGGTGCCCGCACCCTAGACGGTGAACTCGGGCCTGCCGGCGCCGGCGTCGGACTCATCGTAGCGAAGAGTAAGGCCACCGTTCAGCCGATGCGTCTCTTCGGCCCACGAGAATGTCTCCCACGAGGGAGCGCCCGCCTGCGCCTGCGCCCTATCACGATCGTCGTGGGCGACCCGATCCAGTTCACAGCGGAGGAACTTGCCGCGAAAAGCCGTGAGGGTTACCAAGCCATCTCAGACCGAATCATGGCGGAGATCGCCAAGATCGAACTCCCGACGAGCAAAAATCCCTGAGAGAGCTCGTTTTTTTTTGAACGGAAAGGTTGTCGAGAGAGCCTAGAAGAGAGACACTACACCCAGATTAAGTTCCCCCTTCTCACACATGAACCTCCAGATCCAGTGCCCAGCCTGCGAGCGTCGTTTTCGCACGACCGATGACCTAAGTGGAAAAACGGTCGAGTGCGGAGCTTGCGACCAGCGCTTTGAAGTGACCCCCGGAACCATCGTCCACGATCGTGAGCGCTTCTATCCCGGTGAGCATCAGGATGACCTTCTAGATCGGCTAAGCAACTCCCCAACTTCAGGCGAGGCGCCTGTGTCCTTCCAGCGGGCTCAATACACGCCGCCAGTCGATGCCGATGCAGTCATGCCCAGCAGCCCTGCGCAGAACTTCGCCGTCCTAGGAGGGATCGGCCTCATCTTGTTCTTCGCGCTTATCTTTTTTCTCGGAACATCACCCGGGCAGATTTTTCAAGATGTCGACCTAAAGGAGCGCCTCATCTTGGGAGGCTTTATTTCTCTTGTAGGGAGCATCTTGATCATCCTCGGGGCCAAAACTTGGCGGAATCGTGCCATTCTTCTTTCGGTGGTTTTTTTCATCGCGGTCATTGGGCTGATTCTCACGAGACCGGTGCACCTCACCCCAGAAGCCACGGCCAGTGTGGCGTCTGATAGACAACCTCAAGCTGAAGAGAAAGTTTCCCTCCTCGAAAATGAGCAAGAGCGCTATCTCAACGTCATCGGATTCGATAGCGTCAAGCGAGCGATCAAGAACGAAAGCGACCCCGCTGCGGGTGTCGATGGATCCCAGCGAGTCGTGGCGATCTATCTCTACCCCGTTAAGCCGAGCTACGTCTACGACATCGAGAAATTCTACGAGAGAAAGCTCTCGATCCCCAAGACCAACGCCGTCCTCACCTATGAGCGGGATAACGGGCGAGCCCGACTTCTCGTCCTCTCCGGCATTACCGAATCATTTGATAACGTCGTCGATATAAGCGCGGAACTCGGAGAAGTGAAAACCCTCCCTAATCGCCGGTTGATCGATATCAAGCTGAACACCTCGATTTTTGTTGAACCCAGCGCGAAAGCCTTTGAAAGGCTCAATGACCCGGCGAACGGGCACTTCTGCGGAGCTAACTTAGACGAGCTAGACCACATCAGCGCCGACCGCATCGAAAAAGCAGTCCAACGTTTGGCTGCGATGCCAGCAGACGCCACCCGCCGTCACAAGCCGGAGATCCTCGCGCGTTTCCTTGAACTTCTTGACGAGCCGGGAGGCAGCAAGGAGCTGTATGCCAGTATCGGCCGCGCTCTCATGAGCTGGGCGCCTGATAATCAAGAAATTCTGGGAAAGGTAGGCGCGAGTGTCACGAGGTGGAGCGAGCAAGGCCGTGACATCCCCAAATCTCTCGTAGAATATCTTATCTCAAGCGGCGATTCGAGCGTGGTGGCCATCATTGACCGGATGTGGGTCAAGGAGCCCGAGACATGGTCTGAGCAGTATCTCGCGCTTGGTGATCAGGCGGAAGGCCGTCTCGCCTTCCACATCGCCAAATCCCCGCTCCCAGTCAAAAAAGCCGCTGCCGTTCTTATCAGGAAGGTAGGAACCCCAAGGAGCATCCCAGCTCTTAAAGCAGCCAAAGGAAAGGGCGATGACGAACTTGATGTCCTCCTCGTGGTGGCGATCGAGGCGATCAGCTCCCGCTAGGCCCAGCGAATCTGATTACTCATTTTTCGACCCTAGGTTGACAGCTTCGCCGTCCTCTTATAATCCCTCCCTTGTTGGAATGACTGTGAGGAAATTCCTTTCTCGAAAAGATGCCGCCGTGGCGGAATTGGTAGACGCTGTGGATTTAAAATCCATTGACCCTAGGTCGTGCGGGTTCGATTCCCGCCGGCGGTATTTTTCGTTCGAGGGGATCAGAAAGCCTCTTCCTATGAAGAGAAAAGTGGGCGAGAAAGTAGAAATCGCGCCCTAGCCGAGGCACCAGCAGAAGAGCCCGAGAAGACTTGGGCCACCTCGAAGAGCGCTAGACGGCTCTGGGATTGCCTTGAAGCTAATCGGCCTCAGAGGCTGTGACCGCGCCGCTCTGAAGCGGTCCCGGGAGCCGGAGCTAGCCAATCTCGATTTCGATGAGCCGGGTGTATTTTTCAGGCTGGGTATCGGCATGACAGCCGTTTCAGAGAGAATTTCGGGATGAAAGCGAGGTAGCAGCCGGGCTCGTCACTCGCGCGGACTTTTTCCGAGCATTTCTCGTCTTTTTGGTTTTATCATTTTTGAAAGGTTGATGGGTTTGAGGCCTCGGTTGTGGGCCGGTGGGAGGTGGTTGTTTTCCAGAGTGGGCCGGCTCGACAAGTTACGAAGTGGGGTTCCCCCCCCGAGGGCGAAATTTCGAGGTGTTATTTTATCGAGGTGTTATTTTATCTTCAGCGGAGGCTTGCTGGGTTACAGAAGTGGTCAGCGCGATGACGATCACGAACCAATCCATCCACGAAGTCTTCGAGCACCAGAAGGTCGATCTTCTCTATCACTTGCTAGAGCAGTCTAACGGGCTTCAGGGTGTCATTGTTTTTCTTAGGAGCCGGGATGGGGTCCACGCTCTCACGGCCTTCCTCGGGAAGGTCGGGGTGAAGGTGGCTTCGCTTCACGGGAATAAAAAGATCGAGCTTCGGGAGCGCGCGCTGAAGGAGCTTAAAAATGGGAGCGTCCAAGTCCTCGTCGCTACCGAGGCGGTGGTGCGCTCGCTGGATCTTGCCGGTGTGCGCCACGTCATCCAATTCGAGTTCCACGAGCTCGCCGAGGACTACCGGAAGAGGGTCGCGGCGGTCGAGGAGCAGGGGGGCTGGCTCACCACCTTCGTCACCCCTGAAGATGGGAACCTTTTGAACAAACTTGAAGAGCAAGTGGGAGAAAAGCTACCTCGTAAGCTGGCGGCGGATTTCGCCTATGATGATCAGCCCCGCAAGATGAAGGCTCTGGGCGACGAAGCGAATCGCTCGAATAAGACGGGCTCGAAGCCGCTTCAGCACAAGAAGCCCAAGCTCAAGAACAAGGGGCCTCGCCGAAAGACCGGGCGCACCCGGAAAAGGTAGGTCTCTGGAGGATAGTGAGGTGAAAAGGCGGCGGTGCTGGGCAAGTTTATGAAATGACTTCCTAAGGTTTGCGCCTGAAAATGCATAAGAACTAAGATTCTTTAATTTAGCCGCAGACCACTGGACAAATTGCCTTTTCACCAGACGAGGGGAATGAGGCCAGACCGGGATGGGAAAAGTTAAAAAAGACCACCTTTTCTTCAAACAACGGATTTCCCCAACTCCCTCATGCGCCCCTCCTTCATTCGATCGCTGTTCCGTAAAAATCTTCTCTTCAGTTGCGCTCTTTTGGGGGCGTCAGGACAGATCTCCCACGCTGGGGTTTCGGCAGGAGAAGATCAGATTATCACTGCTCCCGCAAATCAGGTGACCCTTTCCGCCGCGGCGGTGGCTCCTCTCAATCTCTCTCAGACGAAGTATCTCTGGGAGCAGGTCGAAGGGCCTGTCTTGGCGACGATTCAGCAGAAGCGGGCGAGCAGCACGACGGTCGATTTTTCGCGGAGCGGGCTCTACAGCTTTCGAGTTTTCGCTACCGATAGTGATCAGACTTTCTCGGATGAGATCGTCATCAATGTCTACTCAGCAGGTGCGGGCGGAGCGCTCCCGGTGGTCGATGCGGGGAGCAGCCGCCTCGTCTGGATGCCGTCCGCCTCTCTCGAGCTTAAGGGGTTCGCTTGGAATATTCCCGGTTCTTCTTCCGCGACTTGGACCAAGGTGCAGGGTCCCGGGACGGTCAATTTTTCTGCTCCTTCTAACATCAATACCACCGCTACTTTCTCCGCAGCGGGCATCTACCGCTTGCAGCTCTCGGTCACCGCCGGAAACGGCACTCAGGTCGATGAACTCGTGGTTCAGGTGATGGAGGCGAGCAATACCTTGGGATTCACCGCACAAGAACGGAGTGATTATTTCACGCACGATCTCGATTTTCAGTATGACTTTGAGGGCTACCGCTGGGATCGCTTTTCCCGACCTGGACCGGCCGGCGAGCATCCACGGATTCTCTTTGGCCCTTCCGATATCCCAGACCTCAGCAATCGCCTTAGTAACACGGAAGTGGGCAAGGAAGTTAAGGCTGAGATCGCGAGTAATGCCTCGAGTCGGCTGACCGGGAACTCGGCGACTTACCGTGTCGCTTTTGATGATTTGGTAGCGGGCAACATGAGCGAGTTTGACGCCTTGCCGAGTGATCAAGAGCGTGACCAGATGGTAGCAATGCTGACCTATGAGGCCTTCCTCGCACTCATTGATAATGAGACGGCGCGCGGCAGCAAAGTCGGATCCGCCTTGGCCACTCTCTCCGCATCCATCGAAGCCCAGCTTATCGCGGCACGCACGGCCAATGGCTCGGGGCGGCTGAATTACCGGGAGAAGTTTCAGGGGATCGTGCACCGCCAGTTCATCGGCCTCGCTTACGACTTCGCCCATAATTTTATGACCACCGGCGAGCGTGACGCGGTGCGCAGCATGCTTGCGGAAGCCACTCGCGAGATCTGGACGATCGGCCTAGATTCCGCGCCGATCGAAACGGCGAACACGAGTAACTGGGTCCCGACCCATATCATGCACTGTCTCTTTAACACCCTCGCGATCGAGGGTGAAGCGGGCTATGACGCTGATCTTTATCCGCGCCTCCTCGCCGCCACCGAGCGCTTTATCCGAGTCGGGATCGGGCGCGATGGTATGACCTTCGAGGGTTTAGGAAAAAATGCCATCATGGGCGAAAGCCTCATTGCGATGGCCAAGCGTGGTGACCATCTGATGGCGACGCGGACCGTGCGTAATCACATCCAGCAACACTATCTCCACACGATGTCACCGACAGGAGCGGGCTTCACCCAAGATGGTCTGATCGGCGGGCAGAAGCTCGAAAGCCGCTACGTGGATGTTCCGGCTATCAAGTATGCCTTTTCTTCTGATCCCGTCATTGATTTCGTCTACCGGAACGATCTCCTATCGTCGGAAAGCGAGGCCGCGCGCCAGAATGATGACTTCCCGCGCCTCCGCGATTTCAACATCCGCTTTCCCTACAAGTCGATGGACTTCCTGATGAGAGCAATCACGGCTGAGGATGTCAGCGGGGCCACTCCTAAGGATCTCCGCGATGATTGGGGGAGTGCCTTGAGCGCGATCGCTCCTGACCTGCGAGAGACTTACTTCTCGAATTTCAAAGGCCTCATGCTGGCCCGGAATGAGTGGGAGCCGGAGAGTGCCAGCTTGTATTTTAAAAATAGCACCGTGACTGGCGGCGGGCATAATGCGGGTGACCCGAACACCTTCCTCTTCACCTCGGGCGGGATCGAGTGGACCAGCAAGTCTGGTAAGGAGCCCGGTTCTTACCACAGCATCATCCTAGTCGATGAGAAAGAGCCGGTGCATGGTGAGAGCCAAGTCATCGCGTTCGACGATGAGCCGGAGGGCGCTTTCATGATCGGAGATGCCAGCTGGCTCTATAATAAAAACACGCGGGACCCAGCGACCAGTTCGCCGAACTCGCGTCACCTTTTTCCCTATCCGCTCAGCTGGATGGACGCCACCCTTTCAGAAAACATCAACGCTCATTGGCAGACGAGCCAGCGCTTCACTGAGCCAACTCCGAGCCCGTCATTTAGTGGCATCGCGCGGGCCCGCCGTCTTGGGGGACTCGTCCGGGGCGCGAATCCTTACGCTGTCTTGGCCGATGACATTGTGAGCTCGACTGGTCCGCAAAGCTTCGCTTGGCAGATGGTGACCTCGCTCCAAATAGGGCCCCAAATCGTGGTCAATGGCAGCGAGGCGATTTTAAAAAAGGGAGTCTCAAGCGAGCGCCTGCTCGTGAAGCTGGTCGGCTCGGATGGGGCTGCGAGTTTCACTGTCGACTCCTTCCCGAGCGCCAATCCAGAATACTATCGTCTCCGCGCGGTCTTGAACTCTGAGGCGCCGAAGTTCCGCGTCATCCTCTACCCCCACCAGAATGGCGATGCCATCCCAGCCTTCAGCTACGACCAGCAGAGCGACACGATCACGGTGGACTGGGGTGACACCGTCGATACCATCGAAGTCGAAAGCGAGGGTGATGGCTCGCTCTCCGGGGTCAAGATCTCGCGGAATGGATCACCTTACTACGACCTCGAAAAGGACTTCACCGCGGACCCTTTTGAAGTCTCTCCTACTGATCTTAAAACGTCAGGGTTTCAAGGCGAAGGAGTGCTGCCCAAGCAGCATCTCATCAACCTCAAGAATTCCGGGACGGCGGCGGTCTCATGGGTCGCAGCAGATGATCAAGCCTGGCTGAGCGTGACACCAGCTAGCGGCGTTCTTGCCCCCGGCGCCTCTCTCCAGCTCACCGCGACGATTGCGAACAGCGCCGACCACCTCAGCGTCGGAACCCATTTAGGAAATATCACGATCGCAAAAAACGACGGAAGCTTCTCGCGACGGATCACCGTTACAGTGGCGGTGGAATCTCCTGGCCATCCTACTGAGGTCTTTCTCGATACGGGTGACTCGCTCGATCTCAGTAACACCCAGCTCACCTTCCTGCCTCAGGGCGATAGCTTCGTCTTCCGAAGTCAGAGCATCAGCGCCTTTCCCTACATCCACGCGAGCAGTGATGAGCTGACGGGGGAGCCAGACGCCGGGAATCGCTGGGATGGCTATTGGGCGAAGACCCCCGGGTGGCAGAACCCCCTTACCATTAGCGGAAATACCGTGGGCACGATATTTGTTTCCACCAACGGCATGACCACTCTCGGCCCGGCAGGGTCCTTCGACTGGTCTCCCACCATCGAGAAACACTTTGACCGTTTCCAGATCGCCCTTCTCTGGACGGATCTCGACTTCCGAAGCGTCGGGAAAATTTACTACAAAGCCATCCCCGGTGACCGCGTCATCATCACCTATGAGAATTTCACCGCAACCGTGGTCAATGCTCCACCGAATAATAACAACATGCAGCTCGAGATCTTCGATGATGGCAGCGGCATGATTCGCATGAGTTATTTAAATATGGAAACGAGCAGAGGGATCGTGGGCGTGTCTGATGGGAGCGGGACCCCGGCCAACTTCGCCACTCGTGAAGCCGACTTCTCCGATCCCAACTATCAATTTACCGACTATGAATTCTGGCGGGTCTCCCACCGAATCTTCGATAGCAGAGATGACGATTGGCTGCCCGAGGCAAACCTCGAGACGCTTGCCGCTTATTCGCTTGGAATTCTTGAAGCGGCCCCTGCGCCAGCCTATTCGTCCCAACTCGTCGGGACTCAACTCATCGTCGATTTTGTCATCCCGGAGCCCGCCGGATCGACCCGAAATCTCGAGTGGTCGCGCAATCTCAACCAGTGGTTCACCAGCGGTATCACGAAGACCGCTTCGCGCTTCGTGATCGATAACGTCACTCATAAGACCTTCTTCTATCGTTTCGTCGTGACCCCGTAGGCGCATTTAAAAGCGAGCGCCGCTGAACGGCAGAAACCTTTTCTTTCCCACTAAAGCATCCCAAGAAGCAGGATCGCGGATCTCAGCTAAGGCCGACATGTCTCTCCCTCCTCTGCTGGTTGGTAGCCTTGGCCTCCACGCTTTGGAGTCATTCGAAGCTTCCTTAGCCAGAAAGGTCTCGAAGTTCTCGGAGGGTATCCCGGCTCGATCCAAGTGAAAAATATCACGACCTCGATGGGCGGCGATTGGGCTCTCTGGCAAAGAAATGGCTTACCTCTTCCGGCGCTGAAAAAATTCGGCAAATATCGCAGAATGCTCTTAAGTTCATTTATTTTTGAACAAAGCGGGAGATCGTGTTAGAAGTCGGAAGAATCATGCCAGCACTTTTTGGAACAGACGGAATCCGCGGGGTCGCAAACGAGTATCCTATCACCCCCGAGGTAGCTCTCCGGATCGGCCGGGCCGTCGCGCGCATCCTGAAAGCGCAGCGATCCGGCCGGCATAAGGTCGTTATCGGAAAGGATACCCGCGTGAGCGGTTACATGCTCGAGACCGCGCTCACCAGCGGGCTCGTGAGCGAGGGTGCGCGCGTTCTCCTTACCGGGCCCGTCCCGACCCCAGCGGTCGCCCATTTGACAAAATCCATGGCTTGCGACGCGGGCATCATGCTCACCGCCTCGCACAATCCCTATGCCGATAATGGCATCAAGATCTTCGGACCGGATGGCTATAAGCTCAATGACGAGCTCGAAGCAGCGGTCGAGGAGATTATTTTGGGCGATCAACCCAGCCCCACCGGAGTGCGCCTCGGGAAAGCGTTTCGCATTGATGATGCCACCGGTCGCTATATCGAGTTTGCCAAAAGCTCGGTAGGCTCGCAGAACCTAAGCGGTCTTAAAGTCGTGGTCGATTGCGCCCACGGTGCCGGCTACTTCGTAGGTCCACTCATTTTCGAAGAGCTAGGTGCTGAGGTCATCAAGCTCGGAACCTCCCCTGATGGCTATAATATTAACGAAGGCTTCGGCTCGCTCCATCCAGAGAAAGCCGCAAAACGAGTCATCGATGAAAGGGCCGACATAGGAATCTGCCTCGATGGCGATGCTGACCGCGTCATCTTCATTGATAAAAATGGCGAAGTCATCAGCGGCGACCGCGTCCTCTGCCTCTGCGCCAAAGCCCTCCACGCAAAAGGCAACCTGCGTGGAAACACCCTCGTCTCCACCGTCATGAGTAACCTTGGTCTGCGCGACGCCCTCGCCGCAGATGGCATCGATCTCCTCACTACCGATGTCGGCGATCGCCACGTTCTCGAGCGCATGCGGAAGGGCGGCTTCAATCTCGGCGGCGAGAACTCCGGCCACCTCATCTTTTCAGATTTCGCCACCACGGGCGATGGCATCGTGAGCGCCCTCATGGTCCTCTCCTTCATCCAAGACACCGGAAAATCCCTGGCGCAACTCGCCGATTGCATGCGCGAATACCCCCAGATCCTCGTCAACCTCCCCGTCACTGATAAGCCACCTCTTGAAGAAGTCCCGGAGATCACCCAAGCCATCGCCGAGGCCGATCAAGCCTTCGGAAAAGATGGCCGCACCCTCGTCCGCTACTCCGGCACCGAGAAAAAACTCCGCGTCCTCGTCGAAGCAAAGGACCCCGCCCTTGCCTCCAGCCAATCTGCCGCCATCGTCGCCGCCGTCAAAAACACCATCGGCGCATGAACTCCCTCTGGCCCCTCCCATCCTCCCACGACGATCTCTTCGTCGCAGGCCGCCCGCTCTCCGAGTGGGAGGCCGACCTCGGCGAAACCTTCGAGATCGACTACCCTTGGCAGCTCCTCGACCTAAATGAAGACCTCATGAGCCGCATCGCAGATTGGCCCGGTCACCCCTCCATCCAGCTTGGTGAAAAGGCGCGCGTCATCGTCGGCGAGGGCTCCAAAATTCTCCCCGGCGTCTTCATCGAAGGTTCCATCACCATCGGGAAGAACTGCAAGATCGGCCCGAACTGCTACCTCCGTGGCTCCACCGCCATCGGCGATAACTGCCACATCGGCCAAGCGGTCGAAATAAAGAACTCCATCCTCTTCCCCGGCTCCTCCGTCGGCCATCTCAGCTACCTCGGCGACTCCGTCCTCGGCGATAAAGTCAACCTCGGAGCCGGAACCATTACCTCGAACCTTCGCCATGATGGCTCAAACCACCGCTCCCTTGTCAGCGGAAACCTCATCGACACCGGCCGCCGGAAATTCGGCGCCATCATCGGAGCCGGCGTCCACACCGGAATTAACACCTCCCTCTACCCCGGCCGTAAACTCGGCCCCGGAACCTCCACTCTCCCCGGCCAGATCGTCTCAAAAGATCTCACCGAGTAACCCCCCAAAAACCTACCCTCATGTGCGGCATCGTAGCTTACACCGGATCTCGTCCGGCCCTCCCCGTCCTCCTCAGCGGCCTCAAGCGGCTCGAATACCGCGGCTATGACTCCGCCGGAATCGCCGTCGAATCTCCTGAAAAAATTGCCGTCCGAAAGGCCAAAGGAAAAGTGAGCAAGCTCGTCGATCTTCTCGAGGCTGATCAGGGCGCGCTCGATGCATCCACCTGCGGTATCGCCCACACCCGCTGGGCCACTCACGGCCCACCTACCCAAGCGAACGCCCACCCCCATGCCGGAGGAAAAAATGGCGTCGTCTTGGTGCATAATGGCATCATTGAAAACCACCGTGCCCTCCGTCAAAAGCTCGAGTCAGACGGCTACACCTTCCTCTCCGAGACCGATACCGAAGTCCTCGCCCACCTCGTCGATTCTAAGTACGAAGGATCTCTTATCGACGCCGTCACCGCCGCCCTCGCCGAGGTAGAGGGCACTTATGGCATCGCCGCCCTCGCCCACGCCGAGCCCGGGAAACTTGTCGTCGCCCGCCGCGGCTCACCCATCGTCATCGGACTCGGGGAGAATGAGACTATCGTCGCCTCAGACGCCTCCGCCATTATCAAATATACCCGGCAGGCCATCTACCTCGATGATAATGACATCGCCTGCATCTCCGGCACCGAACTCGACATCCGCAGCCTCGGCTCCGGCACCGTCTCCCGGGCCACCTCCGAGATCGATTGGTCCGCCGACGCCGCCGAGAAAGGCGGCTACGAGCACTACATGCTGAAGGAAATCTTCGAGCAGCCCGAATCCATTCGGAACACCATTCGCGGCCGCATGGATGCCGATCGGGGGACCGCCATCCTCTCCGGCCTCGATCTCTTACCTCGTGAACTCGCCGAGCTCTACCGCGTCCTCATCGTTGGCTGCGGCACCTCCATGAATGCCGGCCTCGTCGGTGAATACGCTATCGAGGACTTCGCCGGCGTCCTCGCCGAGGTCGAGCAAGCCGCCGAGTTCCGCTACCGCAATCCCATCGTCAACGCGCGCGACCTCGTCATCGCCATCAGCCAGTCCGGCGAAACCGCCGACACCCTCGCCGCCGTCCGCGAGGCCATTGATAAAGGCGCCCTCGTCTCCGGACTCGTCAATACCGTCGGCTCCACCATCGCCCGCGAGACCGGGCGCGGCATCTACCTCCACGCCGGACCCGAGATCAGCGTCGCCTCCACCAAAGCCTTCACCTCCCAAGTATCGGTCCTCCTCATGATGGCCCTCAAGTTCGCCCGCAGCCGCCGCATGTCGCGCGAGCAAGGGCGCAAAATGGTCCGCGAGATCGAGGCCATCCCAGAACTCGTCGAGCGCACCCTCGAGCAGAACGACCACATCGCAAAAGTCGCCGAGCGCTACCTCGACTGCACCTCCGCCTTCTTCATCGGCCGCGGCTACCTCTACCCCGTCGCCCTAGAAGGAGCCCTCAAGCTCAAGGAAATATCCTACATCCACGCCGAGGGCTACCACGCCGCTGAACTCAAGCACGGCCCCATCGCCCTCCTTGAAAAAAGCGTCCCCGTCGTCGCCCTCTGCAATAAAGGACCCGGCCAAGACAAAACCCTCGGAAACGTCGCCGAGTGCCAAGCCCGTGACTCCCGCGTCCTCGGTATCGTCACCGAGGGAGACCAAGAAGCGATCGCCACCGTCGATGACCACATCACCGTCCCCGACAGCCCGCTCCACACCTCCGTCGTCCCCAGCACCGTCGCCCTCCAGCTACTCTCCTACCACATCGCCCGCCTCCGCGGCTGCGCCATCGACCAGCCGCGGAACCTCGCCAAATCAGTCACCGTCGAGTAACAGCCGCACCGCCGCCGGATAGATCCGGTGCTCCGCCTCCTGAATCCGCGCATGCAGCGACTCCGCCGAATCGCTGCCTAAAATAGCGACCTTCTCCTGAAGAATTACCTCCCCGGTATCCATCCCCGCATCCACCTGGTGGACCGTGCATCCCGTCTCGCTGGCCCCATCCGCAAGCGCCTGCTTCCACGCCTCCTTCCCCGGATACCGCGGCAGCAGAGAAGGGTGGATATTTAGCATCCGCCCCTCAAAGGCCCCCAGCAGCGGCTCCCGCACCATCCGCATGAACCCCGCCAGACAGACCAAATCCACCTCCGCAACCCGCGCCAAGATCCGCTCACACAAATCCTCCCCGCCTTTCTCAAAGACCGCCTCAATCCCCGCCGCACGCGCCTTTTCCAAAATCCCCGCCTCCTCCCGATCAGAAACCACCACCACAATCTCCTCCCGAAATTCCTCCAGCAGCGCCGAGAAATTCGACCCCGTCCCCGACCCCAGAACTGCAATCTTCTTCACCCCCCCAGTCTCCACATCAGCCTCCCACCTTCAACGTCGAATCTTCAGAGATCCGACACCCCCATCATTGCCATCCAGAAAACCTCCTTTATAATAGTCCCATGATCACCGTCCCCGACGCCACCGGCCACTTCGGTCCATTCGGCGGCTGCTTTGCCCCCGAGACCCTCATGTCTCCCCTTGATGAACTCAGCGCCGCCTACGAGTCCGCCAAAGCCGACCCCACCTTCCAAGCCGAGCTCGACGACCTCCTCCATAACTACTGCGGTCGCCCCACCCCCCTCTACTACGCCGAGCGCTGGACCGAGAAACTTGGCGGAGCCAAAATTTACCTCAAGCGTGAAGACCTCCTCCACACCGGCGCTCACAAGATTAATAACGCCATCGGCCAGATCCTCCTCGCCAAGCGCCTTGGCAAAAAGCGCATCATCGCCGAGACCGGAGCCGGCCAACACGGCGTCGCCACCGCCACCGTCTGCGCCCGCTTCGGCATGGACTGCACCGTCTACATGGGCGAGGTCGACATGGAGCGCCAAGCGCTCAACGTCACCCGCATGCGCCTCATGGGCGCAAAAGTCGTCCCCGTCACCGCCGGGCAAGCCACCCTTAAAGAAGCCGTCAACGAATCCATGCGCGACTGGGTCGCCACCGTCGAGGATACTCACTATATCCTAGGAAGCGCCCTCGGCCCCCATCCCTTCCCCATGATGGTGCGTGACTTCCACCGCGTCATCGGCCTCGAAGCCCGCGAGCAGATTCTGCAAAAAGAAGGCCGCCTCCCCGACCTCCTCGTCGCCTGCGTCGGCGGCGGGTCGAATGCCATGGGCCTCTTCCACCCCTTCGTCGATGATGAAAATACCCGCCTCGTAGGAGTAGAAGCCGGCGGCGAGGGCATCCTCCCCGAAAAACACGCCGCCCGCTTCCAAGGCGGAAAACTCGGCGTCCTCCAAGGCTCCAAGACCTGGCTCCTCGCCAATGACGACGGCCAAATCGAACTCACCCACTCCGTCAGCGCCGGGCTCGACTACGCCGCCGTAGGCCCAGAACACGCCTACCTCCAAGACATCGGCCGTGCCGAATACACCTACGCCACCGATGACGAAGCCCTCGCCGCCTTCCGCGAACTCGCCAATACCGAGGGCATCATTCCCGCCCTCGAGAGCGCCCACGCCATGGCCTACGTCTCAAAAATTGCCGGAGACCTGCCCAAAAGCGACCTCATCATCGCAAACCTGTCCGGCAGGGGAGACAAAGACGTCGAGCAAGCCTCCAAATACCTCCTCCCCGACACTCCCTAACCTAAGAAATGCACGCCTCCAAAGCCTGAAGGAATGTCCACCCACCTTAATAACATCCCCGCAAACCCCAAAACTAAAAGAACTTCTAGGAAATCAGCTTGGTTTACAAAAAACGCCTTGCTACCTCACCCTAACCGGGGCTAGATTCCCGGTGGATTGCCTGCGGAATCTAGCCAGCGTCATGCTGGCGAACTTCAAATCCAACTACCAACCAACTCAAAAAGAAAATGAAAATGAATTCTTTAAAAACGGCAGCTGTCATCGGCCTCTCGGCCCTTGCGATCAGCTCAGCCGCAGCGCAAACAGCTTCGAAGCCTGTCGGCTACGAAACTCTCGAAATTAACCAACAGTTCAACACCATCGGTCTTCGTCTCCTCGGCGTCACCAATGTCACGACTACAATTGCCACCGTTTCTGGTGCTACCATAACCCTCGACGCGGCTCCTTCTGCTGATGGAACTTACATCGTCGAAATTGATGACAATGTCGGAGCCGGAGCAGTCGTTACAGGTGTAGCCACCGGATCAAGCGTTGTGCTCTCTCAGGATCTCTCAGTTTCGCTCGCCGTGGGTGACTCTGTCACCATCCGCGAAGTCCAGACCCTTGACTCTGTTTTTGGAACACCGTCAATTCTCACTGGTGGTTTTGCTGAGTCCAGTGCTGATCTTGTCTCAGTTCCCGATGGATCGGGTGGTTTTAACACTTATTACTATTTCAGCGGATCATTTGGTGGAGCAGGCGCAGGTTGGCGTGCGTCCGGTCAAACCTCCGGGACGATTGACGCCACTACTGTTAATATTAACTATACCGACGGTATGGTAGTAACCAATCGTGGTGCTGATAATTCGGTAGTCGTAACCGGCTCTGTTAAAACGTCTCCTACCACTCTGGGCCTCGCCAATCAGTTCAATTACGTGAGTTCTGTCTATCCTGCTGGTGCAACTCTTGCAAACAGTGGGCTCGAAACCCAGCTCACAGGTGCTTTCGCAGAGTCAAGTGCTGACCTTGTATCACTCCCTGATGGAGCTGGTGGCTTCAACACCTACTTCTACTTCTCCGGCTCATTTGGCGGTGCTGGTGCAGGTTGGCGCGCTTCAGGTCAGACCTCCGGTGTAATCGATGCAACTACTGTCGAGCTCACTCCTGGAATGATCATCACTAACCGTGGCGCTGCTCAGAATGCCGATGTAGTCGCTCCAGCTTTCTATTCCAATCTCTAGGAAAACTAAATTTCTCAATTATAATGAAAAATACACTAATCGCAATGGCGGTATTCGGAGTGCTTGTTTCTCAAGGATTCGCTTACAACCTATTCTCTAATAATATTCCGGCAGCTGATCCATCAGCGCTTCCGATTGTAGACAATACTGGAACTGCCATAGCGCTTGGGTCCGGCTATGTCGCTATTGGCACATTCACCAGTGGTTCGCCTAACTTGCTCACCATTGCTGCCGATTTCAACCAGGTTGGGACTCTAGCCATGGGGAATACTACTAGTTTTAGTAACTCTGGTGGTTTTGCTGGCTTTTACGAGCAAGCTCAGGAGATCTCGATTCCGCAGGGAACTACAGGAGCTCCAGTTGGCGAGCAGGCCTATGTTGTCATCGGCAATAGCAGCTCTCTTGCTACTTCCACTCAATTCGCTGTTCTTTCTAGTGGCATGACCATCGGAACAGAGGACCAATTTGGAAACGGTGAGCTTAGCCAGACCTTCAGCTCAGCTAACGTTGATTCAGTTATCGTTATTGGAACTAAAGTTGAGAACGTCGACACTGGTGTCGCGGTATTCACTAATGGAGTCCAACTCGTTGCGATTCCTGAGCCCTCGACTGCTCTCCTGAGCCTCATCGGCCTTGGGTTTATCGCACGTCGTCGTCGCTAGTCGATCGATCTCGTAGCAGACACACAACAAACACGAATTCATTTTCAATCACACCCGGTTCTCTTTTGAGGACCGGGTGTTTTGGTTGAAAGACTCATGCAGTGGCGGCGATTTCTTAGGTCGTCGAGCCTCTCATTATCGTTGAGCTACTTCTATCGTATTACGCGAGTGGAAGGGCCACTTGTTCTCGGAGAGAACGTTAGCGATTGGAACTAGGAAAGGACGTCCATCACGGAGATTACGCAAAAAAGAGGATGGGGAGATGCTAGATGAAATAGACGAATGGTAGGTCGGTAATGGGGCGCGCCTTTTTCTTGGACGAGTTCGTGGTTGAGGGTCGGAGTTATCTTGGCTCGGGGCAAAGGGCTGCGTCCGCAGATCCCACGTTCTAGGATGAGTGTTGGCTTAGGGCAAAGTGATGGGACAGGGTCGCTCCTGTGAGCGAGGGTGAAGAGAGGCCGAGGGAGTCGGTGGCGATGGGTCTGGTGGCGATGGTGGGATTTGTTCTTTGGGGGCTCTGGGTGAATTGGGAGCATGGGCTGGGATCGCGGGTGCAGGTGGCGGCGACTCAGGGGGTGGTGAGCTTGCTTTCGACAATTTTTTCAGCGG
>Ga0114957_1000170_pt1 | contig 95582 bp, 82 predicted proteins | sample BantaG_FD_87175 | JGI IMG/M metagenome (GOLD analysis project Ga0114957, IMG submission 87175) | Marine algal microbial communities from Bantry Bay, Ireland - BantryBay_4 metaG | ecosystem: Host-associated > Algae > Red algae > Unclassified | place: Bantry Bay, Ireland | collected 2014-11-21 | reverse complement strand
GGCAAAAGCTTCGAGAACATCTAACCAAGAAGCAGATTGCAACACAAAAATACGCTCAAGGTTATACCTGAAATTATCTATTGTGCCATCTTTATCAAAATTCTTTACATCATTTTCGTTCAAAACACCCAAAAAAATACCATTCTCGATTACAGCAACATGAGAAAATGTGCTTTCTTTAAAGTGTTTGATTACTTTTTTCAAAGAATCGCTAACCTTAAAAACAGGTATGTTCGAAATGATATGGGGTTGTAACTGCATGACTTTGATATTGTGCTAATTCGTTAACGCAAATTACTAATAAAAATTTCTTACAACAGTTTTCAAGGCTACTATTATCGCTTTCAAAAGCCATGATTATAAATAAATGGCGACTGCGTTTTAAATTTAAATCGAATCTACTTAAAGAAAATCTTTTTCTTTTACTTGAATAACGCAAAAGGTATGCCTAATATGTATTTTTGTTCTTGATAAGCATATAAATCCGTTAGATGACCAAATTAAGCGTAAATATTAATAAAATAGCGACCCTGCGCAATGCCAGAGGAGGTAATGCTCCCGATTTATTAAAAGTTGCAGCTGATATCGAGGATTTTGGAGCGCAAGGCATCACAATTCATCCAAGACCAGACGAACGACACATAAAATATGCAGATGCCAGAGCATTAAAAACTGTAGTGACCACAGAATTTAATATCGAAGGCAACCCCAATCAAAAATTTATAGACCTGGTGCTGGAAGTTCAACCCGAGCAGGTAACCTTGGTGCCAGATGCCGTAAACGCAATTACTTCTAATGCGGGATGGGATACCATTGCCCATGCTGATTTTCTCAAAGAGGTTAACGATACCTTTAAAATGGCAGGCATAAGAACATCGATATTTGTTGATGCGAATATAAAGATGGTAGAGGGTGCCGCGAATATTGGTACAGACCGAATCGAATTATACACAGAGCGTTATGCGAAAGCTTTTGCAAAAGGAGATAAAAGCGGTATCACAGAATTTACAGAAGCAGCCAAAGTTGCCAACAAAATAGGTTTGGGCATTAATGCAGGACATGATTTAAGTTTAGAAAATATTCAATATTTCGCCAAGAACATACCAAATCTATTGGAAGTGTCTATTGGGCATGCGCTAATTTGTGAATCGCTGTATTTTGGATTGGACAACGTTATCAATATGTATCTGAACAAATTAAAATAATGCAATTACTTCACTCAAAAATCATAGGCGAAGGGAAACCCTTGCTCATTCTTCATGGCTTTTTAGGCATGTCTGACAATTGGAAGACCTTAGGCGCTAAATATGCAGAAGCTGGTTTTCAAGTGCATTTGGTAGATCAGCGTAATCACGGTAGAAGTTTTCATTCTGAGGCTTTTAATTACGATTTGCTCTCAATCGATCTTAAAAATTATGTTGACGGGCATCAACTTTCTGCTATCTACTTGCTAGGTCATTCTATGGGAGGTAAAACTGCCATGCAGTTTGCATGTGATTATTCTGAAATAGTTGATAAATTAATCGTGGCAGACATTGCTCCTAAATTTTACCCGCCTCATCATCGAACTATTATTGACGGTCTAAATACGTTGGATTTTAATGAGCTCAATTCTCGTGGAGAAGCAGATGAAGCATTAGAGGCACATATCAGCGAATGGGGAACAAGACAGTTTCTACTCAAAAATCTGTATTGGGTCGAAAAAGGAAAATTGGCTTTTCGTTTTAATCTTGACGTGCTTGGTCGAAAGATGGAGGAAATCGGCGAAAACATAGGAGCTACAAACCATTTTGACAAACCAACCCTGTTTTTAAAAGGTGACCGCTCAGAATATATAGTGGATGCCGACTTGCCGGAAATCAAAAAACATTTCCCCAAAGCAATCTTGGAAACAGTAGACAAATCGGGACACTGGCTTCATGCAGAGAATCCGAAGCAGTTTTTTGAAAAATCCATTCAATTCCTAAATTCTTAAAAAAAGTACTTATTTATTATGCATGCATAATTTATTGGTCTTCTGGGTTGCGTTAATCATAATTTTACCTAAATTTGAAACTATCATAATTAAAAGTACTAACTCAAGACTCTAAGAATGAAAAAAATTGTAGCGTTATTGGCATTTTCTGGAATGCTATTCATCTCATGTAATAACGACGATGCCCCCGTAGCCACAGCACCGACCCCTCCAGAGCCGGAAAATTTCACTGCGGGATCTGCTAATTTTTCCAACTACGTATCGGTAGGTAATTCACTAACGGCCGGGTATTCTGATTCTGCATTATTTATTGATGGCCAGAACGCTTCTTATCCAAATATGATGGCGACAAGCTTTATGTCTGCTGGCGGTGGTTCATTTAGTATTCCACTCATGGCAGATAACTTAGGTGGAGCTACTTTTGGTGGACAACCGATTTTTGGCAATAGACTTATACTATCATTTGCAAGCGGCTCTCCAGCCCCAGTGGCAAAACCAGGTGCTGGGAGTACAGAAATCACCAACGTATTAAGTGGCCCTTTTAATAACATGGGAGTACCAGGAGCAAAAAGTTATCATTTGTTAGCGCCAGGCTATGGTAATCTACAAGGTGTACCAGTTGGTGCTGCGAATCCTTATTATGCGAGATTTGCTTCATCTGCCAATGCAACTATTATTGGTGATGCAGCGGCACAAAGTCCGACTTTCTTTTCACTTTGGATCGGCAACAACGATATTCTTGGATATGCCACAGCTGGTGGAGCTGGTGTAGTTAGGGAGGCAACCGAAGACCCTGCGACCTACGCAGGTTCAGATATTACACCGCCTTTGGTTTTTGGTGGTGCATATAACGCGCTTTTACAAACATTGACGGCAGGTGGCGCACAAGGCGTCGTAGCCAACTTACCCGACGTTACAACTATACCTTATTTTACAACGGTTCCTCATAATCCTTTAGATCCTTCAAACCCGGCTTTTGGCCCTCAAATACCTACCTTGAATGCCACTTACGCGGGTCTCAACCAAGTTTTTACGGCAATTGGAGCCCCCGACAGAATTACTACTTATTCAGAAACAGCTCCAAGTCCGGTGTTAATCCGGGACGAGGATTTGGCTGACCTTTCCCAAACGATTACCGGAGCTTTACAATTAGGTGGCGTTGATGTCGGTACTGCGACCGTTCTGGGTTTTCTTTACGGGCAATCTAGGCAAGCAACTCCAAACGACCTTTTAGTATTACCGTCTCAGACTGTAATTGCCACTTTGAACGAAGAAGCTTTCGCAACCCTGCAAGGCTTTGGTCTACCAGCCGCTAATGCAGGACAACTATCAGTGAATGGAGTAACATATCCACTTGAAGACCAATGGGTATTGACACCCCAAGAGCAACAGAATGTATTGACCGCTACTGCTAGTTATAATGCCACTATTGCAAGTTTTGCAACACAATACGATCTTGCCTTTTTTGATGCGGCAGCTTTCTTGCAAGAAATCGCAACCAATGGTGTGCGTTTGGCAGATGGCAGTACGGTTTCAGCTACATATGGTACTGGTGGAGGATTTTCTCTTGATGGTGTGCACCCGTCTCCGAGAGGTTACGCCTTACTTGCAGGCAAGTTTCTAGAAATCATAGAAGCGAAATACGGCGCTAACCTACCCGATGTGAATCCTCTGGATTTTACAGGCTTGTATATCGATTAAGAAAAAACAATTTTATACTTTTAAAGACATCGATAGTTCGGTGTCTTTTTTTGTTCAACTCGTTTCAAAAACTATATTATGAATTTTATCATACGATTACTTTTAAGTGCCTTAGCAGTGGTTGCCCTGTCTTACATATTACCTAATGTGTCGGTAGATAATTACGTAACCGCAATTATAGTAGCAATTGCATTAAGTTTGTTAAACTTTATTGTTAAGCCTATCATGGTGATTCTTACCCTTCCAATAACCATAATAACTTTTGGACTTTTCTTATTGGTCATCAACGCCTGTATTATACTACTGGCTGACTATTTTGTAGACGGTTTTACCGTAAACGGTATTGGTTGGGCCTTACTTTTTAGCCTCTTACTGAGTTTTCTACAATCCATATTATTTTCATTTTTGAAAAAGGATAAAAAGTAAATAACTTAACTCTATTAAAGCTTATTTTAAAAACTTGTTGAAGCGTTTTAATTGTAGTATTTTTGCATCCCATTAAAAAACAGATAATCCGCACAAGATGAATATTACCAAAGAGCAGATAGATGAGTTGAATGCAGTGGTAAAAGTCGCTATTTCAAAAGACGACTACCAAGATAAGGTAGATACCATTCTTAAAGACTACAGAAAGCAGGCGAATATTCCTGGTTTCAGAAAAGGTCAAGTACCTATTGGTCTTATCAAAAAACAATATGGCAAGGCCGTTTTGGTGGATGAAGTAAACAAGCTTTTACAAGACAACCTCAACAAATATCTCACAGAGGAAAAGTTAGATGTACTGGGCAACCCTTTGCCCAAACAACAAGATAATTTCGACTGGGATACAGAAAATTTCGATTTTGAATTCGAATTAGGTCTTGCGCCGAATTTCGAGGTGCCGCTAAAGACAAAAAAAGCGATTACGCATTATAAGATTACCGCCGATAAAAAGATGGTAACCGAACAAGTTGAGCGTATTCAAAAGCAATATGGCAAATTAGTTCAGAAGAAAGAAGTTGGTAAAACTGACGAGGTAACGGGAACGTTCAAGAATGAAAGTGAGGAGATTGATAATAAAACCACACTTGAACTAGATAAGGTTAGTAGTAAGAAAGTGTTGACCGCTCTGGCAGGAAAGAAAGTTGGCGATACAGTTACAATCAAAACGAAAGGGCTACTTAAAGAAGACTACCTACTAGCTAGTACTTTGGGCATTGACGCGGAAAAGGCAAAAAAACTTAAAATAGATGTCGATTTCACCATTGAAGAAATCAATGAAAGAGAACCGGCAGAATTGAACCAAGAACTGTTTGACAAATTATTTGGCCCTAATACCATTAAATCAGAAAAAGAGCTAAAAGAGCGCATTAAGGAAGACTCTGAAAAGCAGTTTGAACAGCAAGCCGAGCAAAAGCTACTTAATGATGTTACCGAATATTTTATCGAAAATACCAAATTTGAGTTGCCAACAGGTTTTTTGACCCGCTGGATTCAGATGACCGGTGAAAAGCCATTGACCGAGGAAGAAGCTTCCGAAGAGTTTGAAAAATCTGAAAAAGGATTGCGCTACCAATTAATCGAAGGTAAAATCATTAAAGACAACGACATTCAAATTCAATTTGATGAGTTGAAGGAATTTGCGAAAGGCTTCGTCAAATCTCAAATGGCCCAATTTGGTCAGATGAACCCGGCGGAAGAAGAACTCGACAATATTGCTGCCCGAGTTTTAGGAAACGAGGATGAAGTAAAACGATTGTCAGAGCAATTAATGAGTCAAAAATTACTGACCCTTTACAAAGAAAAGGCGAACCTAAAGGTAAAAGAAGTAACCTATGATAACTTTGTGAAAGAGGTTTACGGGTAATTTTCAAAGAAATAATAAGTATCTTTACGGTGCCGAAACTTAAATTTTCGGCACCTTTTTTGTCTAAAAAATAGAAGAAAGAAACCAAATGGACTACGGAAAAGAATTCAAGAATTACGCGATAAATCACCAAGGCATAAATAGTAACTACTATGATCAAATCATAAGTAGCATGTACCCTGTCAACATGACCCCGAACATTATTGAAGAGCGTCAAATGAATGTCATTGCGATGGATGTGTATTCGCGTTTGATGATGGACCGTATCATTTTCTTAGGAACCGGCATCAATGACCAAGTTGCGAATATCGTTCAGGCGCAATTGTTATTTTTAGAAAGTGTTGATGCTTCCAAAGATATTCAGATATACATTAATTCACCAGGCGGAAGCGTTTATGCTGGCCTTGGTATTTATGATACGATGCAATTTATCAAACCTGATGTTGCGACCATTTGTACTGGTATGGCAGCATCGATGGGTGCAGTTCTGCTATGCGCTGGCCAAAAAGGGAAACGTAGCGGGTTGACCCATTCTCGTGTAATGATTCACCAACCTATGGGAGGAGCGCAAGGCCAGGCAAGTGATATTGAAATTACCGCACGTGAAATTTTAAAATTGAAAGACGAACTCTACGAAATAATAGCAAAACACTCTGGTCAAACGGTTAAAAAAGTGACCGACGATAGCGACCGTGACTATTGGATGAAAGCCGATGTTGCCAAAAAATATGGTATGATTGATGAGATTTTGGTTAGGGATAAAGGTTAAATTCGACCAAATGCCCAATATTAGGGTCAATAACCTAATCAGTTAAACCAAAAGCAGTAATCTTTCGTTAGATTTACAGGTTGAAGAAGGAATTATGGCAAAGGAAAATTTAGAATGTTCTTTTTGTGGTCGTAAAAAGCCAGATACCAATCTTTTGATTGCTGGTCTAGACGCACATATTTGCGATCGTTGTATCGAGCAGGCTCACGGTATTGTGGCCGAGGAATCTAAACAAACCAAGACCAACGACCTTTCCGCCGAACTTGTACTTAAGAAGCCTTTGGAAATCAAAGAATTTCTAGACACTTTTATAATTGGTCAAGAGCGTACTAAGAAAGTAATGTCGGTTGCCGTCTACAATCACTACAAAAGATTGCTACAACCAATATCCAAGGAGAACGATATTGAGATTCAAAAAAGCAATATCGTAATGGTCGGGCAGACCGGTACCGGAAAAACCCTAATGGCCAAGACTATAGCCCGTATGCTGAACGTGCCTTTGGCAATTGTAGATGCTACTGTTCTAACTGAGGCCGGTTACGTAGGTGAAGATGTAGAAAGCATTCTTACAAGATTGTTGCAGGCGGCAGATTATAATCTAGAAAAGGCCGAAAGAGGAATCGTATTTATTGATGAGATAGATAAGATAGCACGCAAAGGAGATAACCCTTCGATTACTAGAGATGTTTCTGGGGAAGGCGTGCAGCAGGGTCTTTTAAAACTATTGGAAGGCACGGTTGTAAATGTTCCGCCGAAAGGAGGCAGAAAACATCCGGATCAAAAATTTATTGAAGTAAATACAGAAAATATACTTTTTATTGCCGGCGGTGCTTTTGATGGTATAGAGCGCACTATTACCAAACGCCTTAATATGCAAGCAGTTGGTTACGCCGCTTCTAAATCAGATGAGAATCTCGACGAAACCAATATGCTTCAATACATCATTCCTAAAGATTTAAAGGAATTTGGTTTGATTCCAGAAATTATCGGAAGATTACCTGTTTTGACACACATGAATCCCTTAGATGCCAAAACACTTAGAGCAATCCTTACCGAACCTAAGAACGCCATTATTAAACAATATGAAAAGTTGTTCGATATGGATGGTATTAAATTTAGCATCACCGAACAAGCCCTAGATTATATTGTGGAAAAAGCCATTGAGTACAAACTTGGTGCCCGTGGACTACGCTCGTTATGTGAAGCTATTTTCACTGACGCCATGTTCGAGATGCCCAGCAGTGGCGAAACGGAATTCAAGGTTACCAAACCATATGCTGAAGATAAAATTTCGTACGAAACCATTAAAAAATTAAAGGCCGTTTCTTAATTTGGCCAATGAGAATAAAAAAATGCCCTCCGATAACGAAGGGCATTTTTTGTACACTTTATAAACACTGTTAAACTACTTTCTTGACCTTTTTTGGTAATGCCATGGCATTTTTCAGGAGGTCTTGGCAAATTTTGCTTATGATTTTCTCATCAGTATAACATTCATGTCCGAAATTTTGAATAACCTCTAATTCAGTATCCAATTTTTCGGCCCATTCGCTATTTGGCTTAAAAGTGTCATTACCACCATATAGCAGCGTAGTCGGACAATCAGGTTTCGTATTCTCCATACGTACTCTCGTAGCAGATACGGTATATAACGATTTCATCGGCAAGCCTTTTAAAGCAGCTTTCCATGCGATGGTGCCACCTGTGCTAAACGCTAAATAATGCGATGTCGTTTTTTCTTTCTTTAGCAAATGTGCAACAGCGGTATCAATACCACCATCAACGAATGCTGCGTGTAAATTTTCTTTTGATTGAATGGTAAGGTCGATATTCGACAATTGCTGTATATCGTAAAATACGATATTATAATATTGTTGAAGATAGCCCAGATAAGAAGTAATCCAGAGTCCTTTCTTTACTCCCCACATATCGGATAGCACAACTAGTTTTTCAGCCATAAGTAATAGTTCAATTAGACATTTCGGTTAAGTTTCAGTTGCTAATTTGAACATTAAACGGTGAAAACACATATTTATTTGTTCATCCGAGGCAATTATTCGATGTAGTTCTCCTTATCAGATAAACCGCATGTTTATGACGTTTAGCAGCGCATTGTCAATTTATATTACCCGTAAATTCAAGGTGAGTTAATCTAAACTAGAAGTATAGTAGACTAATATTAGCAAATAAGAATGAGTCACAGATATAACATTGGCGACTAAAACACTGAACTGCAGTACTTATACGTATAACGAACTAGCCATTCATTCGAAGTAATTCTTCAACATAATCCCTTTTATTAGACAATCTCGGAATCTTATGTTGTCCTCCTAACTTATCTTTTGACTTTAACCAATCATAAAAGAGGTGCTCTCTAGCTATGTGAACCGTCGGCATTGTTAGGGTAGTATTATTGTAACGTTTGGCCTCATAATCAGAATTGAGAGACTTGAGAGCATTATCTAAAAACTCGGTAAAGTGTGCAATATCTCCAGGCTCTTTTCTGAATTCGATAATCCACTCGTGGGCTCCCTTTTCCTTACCAGACATAAAAATGGGGCCTGCAGTGTAGTCCATGATTTCTGAACCTGTTTTCAAACATACAGTCCTTAAAGCCTCTTCAGCGTTTTCGATAATCAGTTCCTCGCCAAATACATTAATATGGTGTTTGGTACGACCTGTAACCTTTAAGCGGTAGGGGTCAATTGACGTAAACCGAACTGTATCGCCTATTTTATAACGCCAAAGACCTGCGTTGGTAGTAATAATTATGGCATAATTAACATCGGGTTTAACTTCCCATAGCGGAATTGCTTTTTGCTTTGAACTACCGTAAGCATGCATAGGAATAAACTCATAAAAAATTCCATAATCAAGCATTAATAATAAATCACTCGCATTGTTACGATCTTGTATGGCGAAAAACCCCTCAGAAGCATTATAAATCTCATAGTAGTTAAAACGATCTCGTGGCAGTAATTTTTCATACTGCTCCCGGTATGGGTTAAAGCTAACACCGCCATGAAAGTAAGCTTCCAAATCTGGCCAGACTTCTAACAAATGGTTCTTACCGGTTTGCTCTAAAACGCCATTCAATAGAACTAACATCCAAGATGGCACTCCAGAAAGGCTCGTAACCCTTTCCATAGCACTTTCTTTAATAATCGCAGGTAATTTCTTCTCCCAATCACTCATCAAAGAGACTTTGCTACTGGGCGTACTGCTCAATTCTGCCCACAGGGGCATGTTTTCTATTAATATTGCGGAAAGGTCTCCAAAAAAAGAGCCGTTGTCTTCATATACTTCTTTGCTTCCTCCTAACCGTAGGCCCTTACCTGTAAACAATTGAGAGTTTTCATTATTGTTTAAATAAAGACAAAGCATGTCTTTACCTGACTTAAAATGACAATCATCCAAGGCCTCTTCGCTTACAGGAATAAATTTGCTTTTCGCATTAGTGGTGCCGCTACTTTTGGCGAACCATTTAATTGCCGTCGGCCAGAAAATATTTTGTTCACCTCTGCGGGTTCGCTCTATCATGGGTTCTATCTGCTCATAAGAAACGATAGGAACCCGATCTCGAAATGTTTCATAATTGGTAATAGACTCAAATTCGTATTTCTTGCCCACTTCAGTATCTTCTGCTATTTCAAGCAATTGATGAAGTACTTCTTCCTGAACCTCAGCCGGATATTTGAGGAATAACTCGATTTGATGATACCGCTTTTTAAGCAACCATGATGCAATCGAATTAAATAATGGTATGGGCATTTTGGGTATCTTTGGTATTGCTAAATTTAGCTTTAAAACTAATCATTTTCAAATAAGATTTGTCCTCACCCCAGCCCTCTCCCGAGGAGAGGGGAAAAAAAAAGAAATATGCAATACGAAGGCGTCTTACGAAAAATGCTGACCGAAATAGGGAATCCTATTCAATATTACATGGTTTTTGAAAATGATTTTCTAAACCTCAACCAAGTATTGAACAAGACTTTAAAAATAGATTTGATAAAACACCAATGCCTCAACTGTGGTAATGATAGACCTATTTACAGGCAAGGTTTTTGTAAAAACTGTTTTTTTGAAATTCCATCTGCCGGAGATTGGATTATGCGTCCCGAACTCAGCACCGCTCATTTAGAGAAAGAAGATAGGGATTTGGACTATGAAAAAAGGGTTCAACTGAAACCTCATATCGTGTACCTAGCCAACTCAAGCAGTATAAAAGTTGGCGTAACCCGTAAGGCTCAAGTACCGACCAGATGGATAGACCAAGGAGCGCATGAAGCCATTGAAATTGTAGAAGTACCCAACCGTTATCTAGCTGGCATTACCGAGGTAGCCCTTAAAGATCATATTGGCGATAAAACCAATTGGCGCAAAATGCTTACGAATTCAGTAGAAGATGAAAACTTGGTGGAATGGCGTAACAAACTAAGGCAATATATACCCGCTGAAGCTGCTGAATACTTTATCGAAAGCAATCAAGAAACCCATTTGGAGTTTCCGGTACTGCGCTATCCCGAAAAAGTAAAAAGCTTGAATTTAGATAAAACCCCGAATTTCGAAGGGGTTTTAAAAGGTATCAAAGGGCAGTATCTTATTTTTGAAGATGATACTGTTTTTAACGTTCGCGGCAGTGAGGGGTATTATGTGGGGTTGGGGGTTGGTTGATTTTTTTTATTTTATCAAAACCTCTACTTGACCCCATTCCAATAAATATATAAACGCCGTCGAATTTTGAATCATCCTTAAAAAAACCCTTTATTTCATTAGGCAAATCGTTATTTACAAAAGGGTTAAAAGAAACCATAGTCAATTTATTACTTTTCTTACTTAGGATAAATACTAACCCTCTTTTAAAAAAATTATGATAGGTGTTGTCGTCCTCCAGTTTTTCATTGAGGGCAATTATTTTGTCGTAAATAGTCTCAGCAAACATATCGTCTTTATAATAGGTATCAAAAATTCGATATCCTTTACCAGAAGCGGGTACAATGCAATTTACTTTCTCACTTAAAAAAAAATCATCGAAGGCCTTTTTTTAATCCATAATAGAGCTTTCCTCCCAATTCATTAGTAAAGGTCAAATCGTTCGGATTTGCAAACACAGGATATAAATCCTTATCCCTCTTATCAACATTGCAAATTGGAATTTCGAGTACATTTGAGTTTGTTTTACATCGCGCAAATACTTCTTGACCGGTATAAGGGCTAGCTTTTTCTTACTCCAAAACTTCCTGATTGGCATTAGCACTTTTCTGGCTTGTAACCTTTACAGGCCAGAATGACCCCAATCAATATAAACATTAGATACTTCATACATTTAATTTGCATCTTCTAAATTAGCTCCGAGAAATACTTTCACTTTTTCAATCAATCGTTTTTAAGCATAACTAACAGAATGCGATTTATTGGCAAGATCTAAATAGTCCTTCATTTGGTATATCTGAACTGTCTCTAAAAAGTACTTTTTTTGAATTGATTCCGCACAGTAGACTATATAGTTGAAGTTAATGATGTACTACTAAATCTTTCTGCAGTAACATGCAAGCTTCACATAAAACCAACAAAGAAAGGAGTTATGGCTTTTTGACTTCCCGATAATTGTAAAACACAAGCCAACTATTACTTTTAAATTCTAGTGCTATCTTCATATATGATGTCTCCACTGATAAATCGTCAAGCGTTTTGAAATCACTATCTTTTTTTTCAAAAATTCTTTTGCTTGGTTAATATATTCAGGGCAACATTCATGTAAAGCTTTTTCTTTTAATTTTTCTCTATAAAAGTTTAATTGATAGTTATAGGATACATTTCTGATATCGTCGAAATGTTTAGCTTGTAATACAGAGGTTCGCTTTTGAAAATTATATAGGTGTTTGCCGATTGGGAATTGGTCATAATTATCTTTTGGTAATTGAAATTGTATCAATCATAGAAAAGTTTATAAAACTCGGTCAAGGAATATCATCGAAAGTCCTTTGAGAAATCCCATAGGTTATATTTCCTTTTAAAACTTTAAAATCTATTTTACTATCAATTTAATTTTAGCATTTTCAAGCCCCTCATAGCTCCGAACTATTCCCATAATACTACTATTTTTGTGGTGTCACCACCTTTAACCTAAATTTTTGTGTGTTTGATTTAATCGTAATTCCCTCTAACAAATCCCCATCTAACACCTTTCCTTAGTATTCGAAATCCTTATTATTGTCGTCAAAATCAATGGTGACCGTTTCTCCGATGCCATCTAAGGTTTTTAGGACAAAAACTACTTCATCCCCAATTTTAACATCGTTACTTGCCAATCGGTTACCCCCTTTATCTTCATAATAGGTTTCGGTCATTTGAGGAGTTTTCTTTTCTGCTGGCGGTGGAGCAGGTACAGCCTCATCCTTCACCGCCAAATCTGAAACCTTCCACCACTTTTCAAAAACCATATCACCAATACGCAAAATACCTGGTGAAAGCACATACTGATTTGCCCTTCAAAATCGCGTTGATAGCCTACGATTTGGTGTCGTAGAACTCATTGTCCATCAGTTTTGACATGCCGTCGCGTTTGTAAAAACGCGATATAGCCTTCGCACATCATATCTGGCGAAAGGGCATACGCCAATAAATCGGTGGTGCCGTCGGCCTCAACTGAGATGTTGAATACACCGCCCATGGGCAGCGCAGCGGTCTTGAAACTAGCAGGATGATTTTTTGGTAGAACTGTATGTTCGTACCCAACAGGTTGATCACCCTACCATTAATAAACAATTTTGCGAGGAAACTCATTGCAGTTACACTTTTTCGTGAATTTAAAATACACTATTAATCAACGAGAATGAAACAACAACCAATCTATTCGATTAAAGGAATCAGATCTTATATCAAATGAGCCTTACACTCTATTTTACAGAATCTTTCTTCTTTTTCTTATTCCCAAAAATGCCCCCTAGAATATCTTTGGCCTTTTCTTTGACCACATCTTCTTGTTGTGCAGGAACGGAATCAGATTTGGTTTTGGTCGAATCTTTGGGTTTATTGCCAAGAATTCCGCCCAATATGTCCTTTGCTTTTTCTTTATTGGGGTCGGTTTTGGTAGAATCGGTTTTTCCACCGCTCAAAACATCTTTCAATAAATCGCTCGCTTTTTGCTTGCCTTTGTTAATTAATTTCTGTTTTTGAATTTCGATGAGTTTATTGGTCAGGCTTTTAACACCGGAAGTCATATCGGTAGTTACTTGTGGACTCGTGTATGCCCCACCAATGTTAGCTGTTACAGGAATGGTCAAATCTTTCAGCTCCTCTTCACCGATTCTGGCGATTAGACCTGTTACTTCGCTACCCAAATACTTCGCAGGCACTTCCATAGTCGCTTTGTAATTCATTTTTTGGTCAAACGAATGACCACCGTCTATGTTGATGGCAATGTCTTTATAATTAATCGTAAACGGCTTTACACTCACCAGCCCGTCTTTAAAGGAAAGTTTTGTTTTTAAGGCGTCAAGGTTAAGTTCTTTTAGATTAATAAAATCGAGCTTCGCATCCAATGCGGATAAAATTGGAGTTTGTTCTGCATTTATTTCCCTAGTAAAAATGTTGGCCAACAAATCGCCACTTAGCGACAACAAATCTGGACTAAAATCATCGGTCAGGTTTCCTGAAAGTTGAATTTGAGAATCTAATTTTCCTTGAAGGATTTTGGCAATTGGGGCCAAAGTTTTGAAGAGCTCCACGGCCTTGAAAGACTCGCCGATTTCAAGTTTGTCCAAGCCCAGTTTCATGGCAAAAGTCGGCGTGTCGTTTTTGGTGGAAACCTCCCCATCAAAAGAGATCTTGCCATCGAACATCGAAGAAGTCATATTGCTCAACACCGCTTTTTCATCTTTAACCCGCAGATTTCCCTTTACATTTTTCAGCACCAAATTATCATAAAGTACCGTATTTGCATTTGCGGTAATGTCCGCATCTAAAAAAGATGGGATTTTTATCTTCTCCTCTGGCGGAACAGTATTCTTTTCACCTTCGGACGGCTTTTTAGCTTCTTCTGAAACTTCTTCGGCCACCATAAAATCATCGAGCGCAAATGTATTTGAATTCAGATTGAAATTCCCCTCAACATTCTCATCATTGAATAAATACCCAAGAAAATTATTAATGGTCCCTGTGGCATTAAAATCTGTTTTACCCGTCGTACCTTCCAGCTTATTTAAGGTTACCGTTTTTGGATTAAAAGTTAACGCGGTTGCCTTCAGTTGCAAGGCATTCGCCATTTCTTCCGAGTTGTATTCAAAATCTCTCAGACTCATTGTCCCAGCAGTCTTCGTATTTTCATAGTTCTTTTTTTCTATGGATGCCATATCGAAAGCCGTCGTCAAATCTGCATTTAAAATACCTTTTAAATCTAAATCGGCCGGTAAAGGGTATGCCTTTGAAATATTGGCGAGGTTCATCTTCCCGTCAACATGTGCATCTACTTTAGCATTCCCCATAAGTTCTTTGGCATGTGCCACCATATTGAATTTGTCCTCATCAATCATGAAAGACAACTTATCAATGTTCACATAGGTGTCTTCAGTAATACCAGTAGTATTCACAATATCAACATCGATAAACACATTACGAACGGACTTCGGTAAATCGGGATACTTGAACGAAGCATTGTCAGAATTGATTTTAATATCAAAATTCGGAATATGTGTTTCATCTACTATCCCATTGAATTTACCTGCCAAAGTAAAATCCCCAGTGGTCTTTACAGTTTCAATATTCTTTGAATATTCTGCAGGTATCACGGCCAAGAAGTTCTTGAAATCTGATGAAGGTGTTTTAAAGCTAATGTCTACTTCTTGACTCTCCTCATTGACTTTTACAAAACCGTCGAATACCAGCGGTAGCTGATTAACTAAGGCCTCATTCTTCAGAAAAGTATATTTATCTTCCTTTAAATCAACACCTATCAAAGCAGTTAGCTTTACGCTGTTCTTGTTCAGGTAATTCGTACTGTCTAACTCGAAAGTAACTAAGGCCTCGGTAGTAGTATTAAGTTCTGAGGTCGTTGCCGATAGATCTCCGTTACCCTTATGTTCAATATCCGAGACAACGAGAAGAATTTTAGCCGCCCTATCATCATAAATGACTTCGGTGTCGGTAATCTCATACGATTGCAGGTCTAGGGTAAAGCCTTCTGACGATTCTGACTTCACTTCAGTTTCACCATCATTTTTTCCGATTTCATAATTCGCCAATTCCTCCTCATTTATCTTTACATGAATCTTCGCGCCATCTAAGCTCAGGTTTTTAATCCCGATAGGTTCGCCAGCTCCTTTAAATAATTCTGGAATACCCATCTTAAGGCTTACATTCTCAGCGGCGAAAAGGGTGTCACCCTCAAATGGGGCATTCGTTATCAAAGTAGCATTCTCTAAACTAACCTCCGCATTCGGAAAACTGGCAATGAGACTAAGGCTAGCGTCACTAAAATCTAAAGTTGCATTGACGTTGTTGTTTACATTATTTCTAATGAGGTCGCCTATTTTAGCTTCCAAAATAAATGGAGCGGCAATCAACAAAGCAACTATTAATACTAAAACGATACCGATTATTTTAAAAATTTTCTTTTTCATGGAGAACAATTTTGTTGTAAAATGATAATAATAAAAAACGTAGATTATTTCTTACACCTCGAGCATTATTTCTTCGCCTTCGGCCAAGTGAAACCGTTTTCTTAAAAGATATACGAAGAAATAGAGAAAAGGGGTGTCGATAAATGCTATAAAAACCTTAAAAAGAAAACCGCTGACAATTAGACCGAAGAATATATCCCATGGCAATACTTTAAAAATGCAGAGCAAACCAACAACGGTTACCGTATCTATCAATTGAGATAGAAAAGTTGAAAAATTATTCCGCAACCATAGGTGTTTTCCTTTAGTAAAACCTTTCCAAAAATGATAAATAGCAATATCTACATATTGCGCCAGAAGATATGCTATCATTGATGCCAAAACCGCAATGGGCGATAAAGCAAACACTTTGGTAAACGTTGCATCATTTAGCGGGGAACTTTCAATTGCCGGGACTACATCAGCCAATAAAACAATAGCTATCGAGAAAAACGAAGCGAAAATTCCCGTTGTCACGATTTGGTTTGCTTTCTTTCGCCCGTAGATTTCAGAAATTAAATCCGTTATCAAAAATGTAATTGGATATGGCAAAATACCTACGGAAACTTCAAACAATGAAGCTCCAAAAATAGTGAAATCACCAAAAGGATTCCAATAAAAGAATTTTTGAAAGATTAGATTAGAGACAACTAGCGAAGTAATAAAAAGCGCACCCAGATATAAGTAAATCTGATATGCTAATCTTTTGTCCTTTAATGTCATGAATTGAACTAGTCTTGAGTTTTTATTTGGAACCGAAAATTATGGCTTTTGCAGGTAAAAGAAAAACTCAAGACAAGTCATTATTTAATATCCAACACAAAAGGCATTCGAGCTTGAGTTCCTTTTTGTTGCATAACTGCCTTAATCTGCTTTAATATCTGATAGGCCTCTGTACCTATTTCTTGTTCGATAGCATCTTGCCTTGCTTTTGTACTCACCCCTCCTAAATCTTCCATCAATTTCTCAAGTCCGGTTTTGTACTTAGGATATTTTCGAATGCCGTACTCCTTTACATCGGCAAGTTTTGCAGCTTCGGCAATTGCATCGTCTAGATTACCCAACTCATCTACCAGCCCTAAACGTTTGGCATCGGTTCCGCTCCATACACGGCCTTGTGCCAGACTATCGGCTTGGGCAACGGTAATTTCCCGGCCTTTCGCGACACGTTCTAAAAAAGTATCATACACTTCTTCTATGCCTTCTTGCACCGTGTTCCTAAATGTATCGTTCATCGGCTCGAACAAGGAGTAATCGACTGAATTCTTATTAGTGCCGACCTGCTCTGCATTTACACCGATATCAGCCGCCAATTCACTGATGTTCGGCACAGTACCGAAAACTCCAATAGAACCCGTAATCGTGCTTGGTTCTGCAAAAATTTTTTGGGCACCTGCAGCAATATAATATCCACCAGAGGCGGCTACATTACCCATAGAAACGACAAATGGTTTTTCAGCTTTCGCCAGTTCCAACTCCCTCCAAATAATATCAGAGGTCAAAGCGCTCCCCCCAGGAGAATCAACCCGAAGCACTATTGCCTTTACCTTATCATCTTTTTTAGCCCTGCGAATGGCCTCTACCATCATGCCTTGACCGATTGTTGTTTGACTACCTTCACCGTATAAAATCTCGCCCTGTGCATAAATCACAGCTATTTTGTCGCTTCCTGTATTCAATTTTTTTGCGTTTGAACGGGTCACATAATCTGTTAATTCAATAGTATTCAATGCATCTTTGCTTTCAAGACCCAGCGAGTTTTTTATTACTTGCTCGTATTGATCGTAAAACACGATGTCATCTACCAATCCTGAGGCTTTTGCATGTGCTGCCGTTCTACCGCCTAAGGTGTCGGCGATAACATTCAAACTTTCTCGACTACGCTTTCGCCCTGTCGAAATATCTTCTATCATATTATCCCAAAGCGATACAATCAATTCCTTTATTTGGATGCGGTTGGCATCGCTCATTTCATTTGCCAAGAATGGTTCTACGGCACTCTTATATTTTCCATGGCGAATTACTTCTATTTTGATTCCAGTTTTTTCCTGCAAATCTTTGAAAAATAGCACTTCTGAAGAAAGTCCTTTAAAATCGACTGCTCCGACAGGGTTCAAAAACACACTATCTGCAACGCTTGCGAGGTAATAATCTTTCTGCATATAAAAATCTGCGTATGCATACACGAATTTTCCGCTCTCTTTAAAATCGTTTAGCGCATCTCTAATCTCTTTTGTCTGTGCTAAGCCTGCCATTACAAAAACGTTGTTCAGACTAATACCCCTTATATCATCATCATTTTTTGCCACCTTGATCGCGTGCAAAATCTCATCAAGACCTTGGGTCACTTCAAAAATTCCGCTAAAAGGGTCTGCGTCCCCATTTCCAACATAATCCTGTACGGGATTATTTAATTTTAATTCCAAAATAGAATTCTTCTTTACTGATACAGAATCGTCGCCGCTACTGAGTAAACTTGCGAAAATGATGAACATTACGAACATAATACCGAAAGCTATAAGGCACCCTAAAATTGCCGCAAGTAGATTTCTTAAAAATTTCATCGAATTTTGATTACAAATTATGAATCAAAGATAGTGAACTCGTCCTGACTTTTTATTACTTTGGTCCGCAATATGTCCCAGCCACAAACAGCTTACCTATCGCTTGGGAGTAATCTCGGCGACAAACCCAACTACCTACAGAAGGCACTTTTCGCTTTACAGGAAGAAGTTGGCGACATTCAGCGTATCTCGCCAGTTTACAAAAGTAGCGCATGGGGTTTCGAAGCTGAAGACTTTCTAAACTGTTGCCTCTCCATTAAGACCGATTTGGCACCTCAAGAACTACTATCCGCTATATTAAAGATTGAAACTACTTTGGGACGATTGCGTCTAAAAGAGACTGGTTACGAACCTCGCATTATTGATATTGATATTCTGTATTATGAAAATTTGACATTGGTTTCCGAGAATTTGGTCATTCCGCATCCAGAAGTTCCCTTTCGCAAGTTTGTCTTGCGCCCACTGGCAGACATCGCGCCACAATTCTATCACCCGGTCCTAAATAGAGATTCGAGAAACCTACTTCAGGAATGCAGAGACAAGGGTACTTTGGAAAAAACTACCTATCGTATTTTCAAAAGTCGCCAAGCATTGTTTTCCCATCTAGGTTTTATTGCTATCGAAGGTAATATTGGTGCAGGGAAAACTACTTTAGCCCGAAAAGTATCGGAAGATTTTAATGCAAAACTTGTACTGGAACGTTTCGCAGACAACCCCTTTCTTCCCAAATTTTATGAAGACCAGAGCCGCTATGCCTTTCCGTTAGAAATGTCTTTTTTAGCAGATCGCTACCAACAATTTACAGATGATACCTCGCAATACGATCTGTTCAAAAACTTTATGGTCAGTGATTACGATATCTACAAATCTTTGATTTTCGCCAAGGTTACCCTACAAGACGAGGAATTCAGGCTTTATCGAAAACTTTTTGATTTAATGTACAGAGAGGTTAAAAAGCCGAGAATATACGTTTATCTATACCAAACTACAGAACGGCTTTTAGAAAATATAAAGAAGCGCGGAAGAGATTACGAACAGAATATCAAAGTGGAATATTTAGAAAATATAAATCAGGGTTACTTTGACTTTATCAAGAGTTATCCCCAGCAAAACAACCTTGTGATAGATGTAACCGAATTAGACTTTGTCGACAATATCGCAGACTACCAAACCATTATTACCAAAATTCAAGAATTCGCTACCGCCAAATTGTTTTAACATTTTTTTAGCAATAATACTTGCACGTAAAAATGTTTTTAGCGTAATTGCAGTCTCTCAAGTGAGAAACTAACTAGCTCAAACTATAGTTAAAGCCCCGACAACAGTTGGGGCTTTTTCATTTTTGCAGCTTGCTCCAAAAGTCCCACAGGACTATTCCCACACTAACGGAAATGTTTAAAGAATGCTTTGTTCCGTACTGGGGTATCTCGACCACATCATCGCATTCGTCCACCACATTCTGAGAAACTCCTTTGACTTCGTTCCCAAAAACCAGCGCATACTTTTGGTTGTTTTGCACTACGAAACCATTGAGCATGGTTGCATTCTCAGCCTGCTCGATGGCAATAGTCACATAACCCGATACTTCTAATTTAAGAATAAGTTCTTCCGCATTTTCAACATACTCCCACGCCACACTTTCGGTTGCACCCAAAGCAGTCTTACGAATGTCTTTATGAGGTGGGGTGGCCGTAATACCGCAGAGGTATATTTTTTCGACTAGAAAAGCATCTGAAGTACGAAATACCGAACCAATATTATTCAAACTGCGAATATCATCCAATACAATTACCAATGGTGTTTTCTTGGCTTGCTTGAACCCTTCGACATCTAAGCGAGTAAGTTCTTCGTTTTTTAGTTTTCGCATGGGAAAGAGGTTCTTGGTTAATGGTTATTTTTTTGTCGCGAATAGTACTACTCATCACGAATTTTTCTATTTTCTTAATATGCTTACTTTATACTATTAACGTTCTATTTTCACTTTTCACTTTTCGCTTTTCTTTAATATCTTGAATATCTTGCCTCTTGCCTCCCTCCTGCGGCGGGCAAGCTTGCCGCTAAAGAGAATAAAAGTTATCCCCATAATATCAACAATAGGGCAAATTTCTAAGCAAAAATAGTACATTCGTTTTAGTTCGGTATCGAATTAAAACCACCCTAAAACAAGGCATTGAAAAAAGCGACTAAAGTCAAAAAGGTAACTCCTTTAATGCAGCAGTACAATACTATCAAGACTAAATATCCTGATGCGCTATTGCTCTTTCGAGTGGGTGATTTTTATGAGACTTTCGGGGAAGATGCTGTTAAAGCGTCCAAGATTTTAGGTATTATTCTAACACATCGCAACAATGGTGGTGACCGTACCGAATTAGCGGGTTTTCCGCACCATTCGCTGAACACATATCTGCCGAAGTTGGTCAAGGCGGGGCAACGGGTAGCGATTTGCGACCAGTTGGAAGACCCAAAAATGACCAAAACCATCGTAAAACGAGGTGTTACCGAATTGGTTACTCCAGGCGTAGCGATGAACGATGATATTCTAAACGCCAAATCAAACAATTTTTTATGTTCTGTACATTTTGGGAGAACACTTATCGGCGTTTCGTTTGTTGATATTTCTACAGGTGAATTCTTAACGGCCGAGGGCACAGATGAACAAATAGATAAATTGCTCCAAAATTTCGCGCCGAACGAAGTATTGGTTTCCAAAACACACAAAAAAGAATTTCTAAATACGTTCGGAAGCCAATTTCATACTTTTTATACCGAGGATTGGGTTTTTCAAGAAGACTATGCTATAGAAACCCTTACCAATCACTTTAAAACTGCTACGCTTAGAGGTTTCGGGGTAGATCACCTAAAGCATGGTATTATCGCTTCCGGCGTTGTTTTGCATTACCTCTCAGAAACACAACATCGACGCCTACAGCATATTAATAAATTGCAACGTATAGTTGAGGAAGAATATATTTGGATGGATCGTTTTACCATTCGAAACCTTGAACTCTATCAATCTACCAACCCTAATGCCGTTACGCTTATAGATGTTATCGATAAGACCATATCGCCAATGGGCGGAAGGCTGCTAAAACGCTGGTTGGCACTACCTTTAAAAAACATTGAAAAAATACGCAGAAGACATCAAGTAGTTTCCTTTTTTTCAGAGGAAGAACTACTCCTAGAGAAAATACAGCATAACATAACCCAAATAGGTGATTTAGAGCGCTTAATTTCGAAAGTTGCCACAGGAAAGATAAATCCCAAAGAAGTTATTCAACTTAAGAATTCGCTTGAAGCCATTGTGCCCATAAAACAGCAAACGGCTAATACCCCTAACGAGGCCTTGCAATTGATTTCAGACCAATTGCATGGGTGCGATATGCTACGAGCTAAAATCAAGGAAATGCTCAACGAGGAGGCGCCCGTTTTGATTCCCAAGGGAAAAACCATAGCTGATGGGTATTCTGAAGAATTAGATGAATTGCGCCAGTTGGCATTCTCGGGCAAAGACTACCTTAACAAAATGTTGGAAAGGGAAACCGAACGAACCGGGATAACTTCATTAAAAATAGCATCTAACAACGTATTCGGATATTACATAGAAGTTAGAAACACACACAAAGACAAGGTGCCCGAAGAATGGATTCGAAAACAAACACTGGTCAATGCAGAACGCTATATTACCGAGGAGCTCAAAGAATACGAAGCTAAAATTCTAGGTGCCGAAGAACGAATTCTCAGTCTGGAACAACAGTTATTTTCACAACTTGTAGTTTGGATGCAAGAGTATATTGCACCTGTACAAACTAACGCCTATCAAATTGCGCAATTAGATTGTTTAACCGGGTTTGCGCAACTGGCAAAAGACAACAATTATGTTGCTCCTGGACTTAACGATTCCACTGAAATCGAAATCAAAAACGGGCGACACCCTGTTATTGAAAAGCAACTTCCCCTAGGCGAAGAATACATTGCCAACGACTTAATCTTAAATCGCGAAGACCAGCAAATTATAATGATCACAGGGCCCAATATGAGCGGTAAATCAGCTATTTTACGACAAACGGCCATCATCGTACTCTTGGCACAAATGGGAAGTTTCATTCCTGCAGATTCTGCCAATATCGGGTATGTAGATAAAATATTCACTCGTGTTGGCGCTAGCGATAATATTTCTATGGGCGAATCGACGTTCATGGTCGAGATGAACGAAACAGCTTCAATTCTAAATAACCTCAGCGAACGCAGTTTAGTGCTTTTAGATGAAATTGGAAGAGGTACTAGCACTTATGATGGCATATCAATCGCCTGGTCGATTTCGGAATACCTGCATGAACATCCTGCTCGCGCAAAAACGTTATTCGCTACGCATTACCATGAACTCAATGAAATGGCGACTACCTTTGAGCGCATAAAAAATTATAATGTCTCGGTAAAAGAGTTGAAAGACAAGGTATTGTTCCTCAGAAAACTTACGCAAGGGGGCAGCGAACATAGTTTTGGTATTCATGTTGCAAAAATGGCCGGAATGCCACAACAGGTAATTCGCAAGGCGAATAAAATATTAAAAAAACTTGAAAAATCCCATTCTAGCGAGGAGCTTACCGAAAAACTAGTAGCTACCCAAAATGAGATGCAACTGAGCTTCTTTAACCTAGACGACCCCTTGTTAGAACAAATTAAAGAAGAAATAACCAATCTTGATATCAATACCCTTACCCCTGTCGAAGCTTTGATGAAGTTAAACGAAATAAAGCGTTTGCTTACCAAGAACAAGACCGCAACAGGTTAAATTCAACCAGTCTAATCTGCTATCTTTTTTTTAATAGAAATTCCTTTGGGTTTTATAGAAATGTATTAAATTTGCCTCCGCGTTACTTTGGTAATGTAAGTTCTTTTAAATAATACTGATTACAAATTGCGAAAGTAGCTCAGGGGTAGAGCATCACCTTGCCAAGGTGGAGGTCGAGGGTTCGAATCCCTTTTTTCGCTCAAAGAAAACGCTGCACAACAGCGTTTTTTTTTGTCCATTTCGTCCGTTTTAGACGGCGAAACGACGTGCCTTACGGCAGTCAAGCTCGAGTGGTGGAATTGGTAGACACGCCGGACTTAAAATCCTGTGACCTTTGGGTCGTGCGGGTTCAAGTCCCGCCTCGAGTACAGAAACCTCTGTTAATCATTTGATTTTCAGGGGTTTTTTATTTTAATAGGACGTTTATTAAACTTTATTCTAAAAATCGAATCAAATCACGACCGCCGTATAATACTCTAACGATAATAAGTTTGTTTTTGAGTTTACGGTAAAATATGATATGTGACATGTAGGTAAGACTGTACAGGCCTTTTTTGATTTCATTTCTTTCTCGACCGATATCGGGGTTATCTTTTAATTTTTCAAAATGTTCTTCTAAACCAATTAAATAGTTGATAGCTTGGGCATTACCAAATTTGTATTCACCAAACTCAAAGATATCATCGATGTCAGCTGCTGCTTCCTCCGAAAATACATAAGTACAAGTCATGAGCTTTTTTTCGAAGCTATTATCTGACCCATAGATAACTTGCTTTCAGGGCCTTCCCATCCCAGTTCAATTTCTCTCCTAAGATCTCTTATAACCTTTTCTCTATAAATACCATGTAAGCGCAAAGCATCTCTGATTACTTCACTATTATTCTGGTATTCGCCAGACGAGACTTGCTTGCTTATATACTCCTCTTGTTTTTTTGTAAAACTAATATTCATGTCTTTGCGATTTTACACTTTTATAGTTAAAAGTGTCCAAATAAGCTATATTTGGACATTTTAAAACATAACTATTAGATACTTATGAAACTCCTAATTGGATCTTTGGTTTATTCATTTTAAAAATTTATAAATTTTAAGGGTCAATCAAACTCACCAGCAGCTGGCAAATGTTACTTTGATTTCATTTTGGGAGTTTTTTATTCGATATCGGCCTTACTTTCTTATATTACCTCTTCAAAAAGTACATTCCATCTTAAAAGCCTAGCTAGTTACCCTAAATAATTCCACATGAGTATAAAAAAACACCTCAACCTAAATTTATTTAACACTAATAGCTCGCTAGCACTCATACTCTTGTTGCTACTCTTATCCTGTGGAGAACAACAAAAAGACTCCACTCCTTGGACTGAACTCTTCGACGGTAAAACACTAAATGGATGGTCGAAAAAAGGGGGTGCTGCTACCTATAAAGTTAGAGAAGGCACCATCGTCGGAACTACAGTTTCTGATACACCTAATTCATTTTTGACCTCTGATAAAAGGTATACCGATTTTATATTGGAACTTGAGTACAAAGTAGACTCCACCATGAACTCTGGTATTCAAATACGAAGCAATAGCTATCCGCATTATAGAGATGGTCAAGTATATGGGTATCAAATTGAAATAGACCCTTCTGACCGCGCGTGGAGTGGCGGAATCTACGATGAAGGCCGCAGAGGATGGCTACATCCTTTACCTGATGATAATAACGCTGCTAAAGAAGCCTTTAAACAAAACAACTGGAACCATTATCGCATAGAGGCCATTGGCGATACCTTAAAAACATGGATAAACGGTGTGCCAGCAACGCATTTGATTGATGACCAAACCTCAAGCGGTTTTATTGGGTTACAAGTGCATTCGATACATGGAGAGCAAAAAGCAGGCACCGAAATCGTATGGAAAAACGTTCGTATCCTAACTGATAGTTTAGAAAAGTATTCCCAGAAAAGCCTCCTACCCCTACTAACTAAAAAAAATAAACTAACAGCAAACGAAGCTGATCAAGGATGGAAAATGCTTTGGGATGGCAAAACTACAAATGGATGGCGAGGAGCGCAATTAGAAACCTTTCCAGAAAAAGGATGGGTGATTGAAAACGGAGAATTAACCGTGCTTTCTACAGGTGGTGAAGAGTCAACTGCAGGTGGTGATATTGTAACCACAAAAAACTACAGCGATTTTGAGTTAATGCTCGATTTTAAGATTACCGAAGGTGCCAATAGTGGCATAAAATACTACGTAGACACTGAAATTAATAAAGGTCCGGGGTCGTCAATAGGATTAGAATATCAAATTTTAGACGATGCCAGACATGCCGATGCAAAACTGGGAAATCATGAAGGAAGTAGAACTCTTGCTTCACTTTATGACCTTATTCAAGCAGATACAACGAAGCCAGTAAACCCGATCGGCGAATGGAACAGCGCACACATCATTTCAAAAAATAATCACGTAGAACACTATCTTAATGGTGCTAAAGTTTTGGAATACGACCGTAAAAGCAACCCCTTTCGAAAACTGGTTGCCGAAAGCAAATATAAAAAGTGGCCCAACTTCGGAGAATTGGAAAGTGGTCAGCTCTTATTACAAGATCATGGCGACCGTGTGAGCTTCAAAAACATAAAAATCAAAGAACCAAGCAAAAAATAATGATATGACAACAAGACGAAATTTCATTAAAAAAACCACTACAGGTACTTTAGCTTTATCATTGGCAGGCCTTACACTCCCGACGATGGCAAATGCGAATATTCTTGGTGCAAATGACGCTATCAATTGTGCAGTTATCGGGGTTCGTAGCCGTGCCAAAGCTCATGTTTTAGCTATACATGCCCAGCAAAACGCCAAAATATTATATAGTTGTGATGTTGATGACACTATTCTAGAGGAACACAATACTTGGTGTCAAAATAATATTGGCTATGTGCCAAAAGTGGAAAAGGACTTTCGAAAAGTTCTTGAAGACAAAGATGTAGACGCAGTATTTATTGCAACTCCAGAACATTGGCATGCGCCCATGGCTATTATGGCTATGCAGGCCGGGAAGCATGTTTATGTTGAAAAACCCTGTAGTCACAATCCGCATGAAAATGAATTGCTGGTAGCAGCTCAAAAAAAGTACGGCAAGAAAGTACAAATGGGCAACCAACAACGTTCGGCCCATACCTCGATTATGGCAATTAAAGATATCAAAGAAGGTATTATTGGGGAAGTATACAAAGGAGAAGCTTATTACACCAATAACCGTGGCTCAATTGGCAAGGGCAAGGAAATTGAAGTTCCGAAAACACTAGATTGGGACTTATGGCAAGGACCTGCACCTCGTGAAGCCTACCGCGATAACATTCACCCTTACAACTGGCATTGGTTCAGAAATTGGGGTACCGGAGAAATGCATAATAATGGCACACATGAGGTCGATATTTGCAGATGGGCATTGGGAGTCGACCTTCCTGAAAGTGTGACTTCATTTGGTGGAAAATATACCTATGACGATGACTGGGAGTTTGTAGACAACCAACAGGTAACCTTCAAATATCCTGATAATAAATTCTTCACCTGGACAGGGCATAGCCGTGGAATGCTCAAACCTCAGCGACCAGGTCGCGGGGTTACTATCTATGGTAGTAAGGGCGCTATACAATTAGACCGTAATTTTTACAAATTATACGATTTACAGGGCAATCCTCTCAAGTTCGAATTTGAAAAATCGGCTAGTGCTACTACAAATACCATGGGGCAGGGAGGCTTGGATGTGAACCATGTAGGCAACTTTTTTGAAGCCATACGCAAAGATAAATCCTTACATGCAGAAGTTAAGGATGCCAGTATTTCAACCATGCTTTGTCACTTAGGGAATATGGCGCAAGATGCCGGGGAGACCTTAAAAATTGATCAAGTTACCGGTAAGGTATTAAACAATGAAAAGGCTATGAAAGCCTGGAAGCGCGAATATGCAGAAGGCTGGGAACCCAAATTATAATTCATTCTATTTAGTCACATATACAACAAATGAACACAGTGTATGTTATTTTAAAATAATGAGTTAATTAGAAAATAAATGATAGGAATGGAACAGACTTGGAGGTGGTACGGACCAAATGATTCTGTTCAGTTATTAGATATATGCCAGGCTGGAGCTACCGGAGTGGTTTCTGCTTTGCATCATATTCCTAATGGTGAGACGTGGTCTGTATTAGAAATTAACAAACGAAAAAATGAAATCGAAGCTGCTGGCCTTTCATGGTCTGTAGTTGAAAGTATACCTGTTCATGAGGACATTAAAAAACGTTCTGGGGAGTACCTAAAATATATCGAAAATTACCGCGAGAGCATTTCGAACTTGGGGTCTTGTGGTATAGATACAGTCTGTTACAATTTTATGCCGGTGTTGGATTGGACACGCACAGATTTGTCTTATATATTGCCGAACGGCTCCAAAGCGCTTCGTTTTGACGCGATGGAATTTGCCGCTTTTGAGCTATTTTTATTGCAGCGACCTAATGCTGAAGCTTCATATTCTAAGAAAGAACAAATAAAAGCAACAGAGGTTTTTGAGGCCATGACAGCAGTACAAAAGAAAAATTTGGCAAGCAATATTATTGCCGGATTACCAGGTGCTGAGGAAGGCTATACTTTAAAACAATTTCAGGCTGTGCTAGATTCCTATGCTACCATTGATGAAAATATACTTCGTGAAAATCTCTATGCTTTTATCAAAGCAATAGTGCCAATTGCCGAAAATGCAAGCGTAAATTTGGCTATACATCCAGATGATCCTCCGTTTTCAATTTTAGGATTGCCACGCATAGTAAGTACCGAAGCTGATGCAAAAAAAATTATTGAAACTGTTGACAGCCCCAATAACGGCTTGTGCTTTTGCACAGGTTCTTATGGAGTTCGACAAGACAATGACCTACCGGGAATGATTAATCGATTGGGTAATCGAATAAATTTTGTACATCTACGTAGCACCAAACGAGATATTAAAGGGAATTTTTACGAGGCAGACCACTTAAATGGCGATGTAGATATGTACGCCGTAATGAAAGCGCTTCTAGCAGAGCAAAAGCATCGTACCATACTTGGTCGAAAAGATTGCCGTATGCCAATGCGACCAGATCATGGGCATCAAATGCTAGATGATTTGAACAAAAAAACAAATCCAGGGTATTCAGCAATCGGCAGACTCAAAGGTTTGGCAGAATTAAGAGGCCTAGAAATGGGAATTTCTAATTCACTTTAAAAAAGGATTCATTCATGAAAAACATAGCTACCACTTCGCCACTTATTCATGATGATTTTCTCTTGCAGAATGAGTGTGCAAAAATCTTGTATCATGAGCATGCCAAAAAAATGCCGATTATTGATTATCACAACCACCTATCGCCAACACACTTGGCCAACGACACGATTTTTGAAAACATTACGCAAGCATGGCTGACTGGTGATCACTATAAATATAGAGCATTACGCACATTAGGAGTGACTGAAAAATATGTAACTGGCAATGCCTCTGACCTAGAGAAATTTAAAAAATGGGGCGAAACAGCACCCTATACCATGCGCAATCCATTATATCATTGGTCACACTTAGAACTGGCCAGGTATTTTGATATTTATGAGCCCTTATCAAGTATAAATGCAGAAAAATTTTACCAAGAAACATTGCTTAAACTACAGTCCAAAGAATTTAGTGCAAGAGGGCTAATTTCGAAAATGAATGTAGAGGTCTTATGCACCACGGAAGACCCTATTGATTCACTAGAACAGCATCAAATTTTAGGACAAAGCGATTTTGGCACTAAAGTAAGTACCGCTTTTAGGCCAGACAAGTCAATATTTATTCAGTCCGGAGAATACAATGCCTATATTGATACGCTAGAAATCGTTTGCGAAACCGCCATTCAATCTTATGGGCAACTCTGTGCTGCATTGCAAAATCGAATACAGTATTTTCATTCTAACGGATGCAGGTTGAGCGATCATGGCTTGCCATACCTTTATGCAAGCGATTTTACCACAAAAGAAGTTACGGCAATTTTTACAAAACGCAGAAAAGGAGAACAAATTTCGGATTCCGAGGCCTTAAAATTTCAAAGCGCCCTCGTACTTTTTTGTGCAGAACAATACTGCGAATTAGGATGGGTACAACAATTTCATCTCGGCGCCTTGCGTAACAATAACGGTAGAATGTTTGACACTATGGGTCCTGATACAGGATGGGATTCAATAGGCGATTTTCCCCAAGCCGAAAACCTGTCTAAATTTTTAGATAGTCTTGACTCCAAAGATAAATTGACAAAAACAATTATTTATAATGTAAATCCTAAAGACAATGCTGTATTTGCAACAATGCTTGGTAATTTTAATGACGGTAGTATAAAAGGGAAGGTGCAATGGGGCTCTGGTTGGTGGTTTCTAGATCAAAAAGAAGGCATGGAAGAGCAGATGAAAGTGCTCTCTAATATGGGCATGTTAAGTTGCTTTATTGGCATGTTGACGGATTCTAGGAGCTTCCTCTCTTTTCCACGGCATGAATATTTCAGAAGAATTCTGTGCAACCTCTTCGGAAATGATATTCAAAATGGGATGCTGCCTAATGATACGAAATGGATTGGTCAACTCATAGAAGACATCTGTTACAATAATGCAAAGAAATATTTTGATTTTTAGTTGCTAGTTTTAGAACAAGTAGAGTAATGAATGATGATAATTTAAATCAGACCTATAAATTGAAGCTTAATATAACATCTATTTTTTGCGCACTTGTGCTACTACTGCAGAGCTGTAATCAAATAAGAGATACGCACATCATAAAGCTTGGTCATGCCCTAGATGTTAATCATTCGGTTCATAAGGCTATGGTGAAGATGGGTGAAGAACTTGAAAATCATTCCCAAGGTAGAATGAAGATAGAAATTTATCCCAATCAGCAATTGGGTACCGAACGTCAACTGCTAGAACTACTGCAGATAGGAAGCTTAGACATGACAAAGGTTTCTGCTGGGACCTTGGAGAATTTTGCCCCAAATGCTAGGGTTCTCGGTCTCCCATATTTATTTAGGGATAGATCACATGCGTTTAGTATTTTAGATGGCCCAATAGGCAAAAGATTGCTTGAAGATAGTGAGAAGTATTGGTTAAAAGGTTTGGGTTTTTATGACGCAGGAAGCCGTAGTTTTTATTCTAAGACCATGTCTATTAATCACCCTGACGACCTTAAAGGGCAAAAAATACGAGTAATGGAAAGCGTTTCTGCAATGGAAATGGTAAAGGGTTTTGGTGGTTCTCCTGCTCCGATATCATGGGGTGAATTATATACCTCATTGCAACAAGGCGTTGTAGATGGAGCAGAAAACAATCCGCCGAGCTTTTATCTTTCAGGTCATTATGAAGTTTGCAAATACTATTCTCTCAACGAACATACTTTTTCTCCGGATGTTCTTATAGCAAGTACTAGCCTTTGGAATAGCCTCACTTCACAAGAACAGGAATGGCTTAGTAAAGCGGTTAAAACCTCCATTAATTATCAAAGAGAATTGTGGGCAGTGGCAGAAGCAAAAGCTCTAGAAGCTGTTAAAAAAGCCGGAGTTTTGGTTAGTACTCCAGATAAGACCCCATTCCAAGAAATGGCAAAAAATGTATATGAAATTTATCGAAAAGATGAGGCGTTGTACGCCCTTATAGAAGCTATACAAGCCAAAGATTAATATGAGAATTAGAAAAAAAATAGATTTCGTTTTGGTCAATGTCTTGGTTCTCATCATGAGCATAATGGTACTTAATGTGCTTTGGCAAGTTTTCAGTCGATTTATTTTGGAATCACCCAGTTCATTTACAGATGAATTGGCGCGTTATTTAATGATTTGGATCGGTATTTTGGGAGCCGCGTACGTTGCTGGTCAAAATATGCACGTAGCTATAGATATTCTTCCAAAACGTTTTAGCCTAGCTACGCAGAAAAAAATGAAATATGTCGTAGGCATTCTTATCATATTATTTTGTTTGACGGCAATGGTTATTGGCGGTAGCCGCTTAGTCTACATCACACATGTTTTAGGACAAAAATCCCCAGCCTTACAAGTGCCGTTATCAGTTGTTTATATGGTTATACCCATAAGCGGCCTTTTGATTATTTATTATAAGGTTTCAGACCTTTTCAAAAAAGAAGCCATATGATTGAATTTGCGCCTATACTTGTTCTGGTTCTCAGTTTCATTTGTTTGTTGATGATTGGTACGCCCGTGGCTTGGAGCATTACAATTTCCTCCTTATTGACCATTTTGGTAAGCATACCCGCAATACCAGCATTTACTACTATTGCCCAGCGTATGGGTACTGGTCTTGATAGTTTTGCCCTTTTGGCCATACCGCTGTTTGTTTTGTCGGGAGAATCAATGAATAAAGGAGGCATTGCCCATCGGCTAATAGCTTTTGCCAAAACCTTAGTCGGCTCTATGCCAGGAGGTTTGGCCCTGATAAATGTTTTTTCTTCAATGCTCATGGGTGCAATAGCAGGTTCTGCAATGGCGTCGGCTTCTGCAATGGGCAGTATTTTGGGTCCTGAGATGGAGAAAGAAGGCTATTCGAAAGAATTTGGTGCTGCAGTAAATATAACCTCGGCAACCACTGGTTTGATTATACCACCAAGCAATGTGCTAATCGTTTATTCACTTGCCAGTGGCGGGGTCTCCATAGCTGCATTATTTTTGGCAGGCTACATTCCTGGTATTATGACAGGGCTTTTCTTGATGATAGTGGCTTCCTTTTGGGCAAAGAAAAAGGGTTATAAAGTTGGGAAAAGAAGTTCACTAAAAGAGGTTTTCAAGACCTTGGTTGATGCACTACCAAGCTTGTTTATGTTGGTGGTGGTCATCGGGGGCATTGTTACAGGTATTTTTACCGCAACAGAAGCATCGGCAATTGCAGTATTGTATAGTCTTATTCTCGGTTTTATTTACAAAGAAATTTCCATTCCCAAATTACCCAAAATTCTATTAGATTCCGCTGGGACAACAGCAATTGTAATGCTCTTAATCGCAGCCTCTATGAGCATGTCTTGGGCACTTTCTTACGAACACATTCCACAAGATATTAGTTCGGCACTTTTGAATATTAGCGACAACAAAATCATCATCCTACTCATCATTAATTTACTGTTGCTTTTCGTTGGAATTTTTATGGATATGACTCCAGCAGTTTTGATATTTACACCTATTTTCTTACCGGTAGTCACCAAATTAGGATTAGACCCAGTTCATTTCGGAATCATTATGGTGCTTAACCTCTGTATTGGGCTTTGTACTCCGCCTGTAGGTTCCGTTTTATTCGTAGGCGTTGGCATTGCCAAGACAAGCATTGAAAAAGTAATAAAGCCACTATTGCCCCTATTTCTGGCAATGCTACTTGCCTTATTTTTAGTCACCTACTTTCCGCAATTGAGCCTGTGGCTCCCAAGTCTTTTTGATTTGTAAAATTTTAAACCTTATTCTCTTCCCAAAGTATCCACATCAGCTTCTTCTGACCCATATTGAATCGCGGTATAGGAGATGATTTTCCAAGCGCTCGCTTTTTTAATTAAGGTAACAGTAGCCTTAGCTGTGCTTTCTTCACCAGTTTCGGTTGTCCATTTTTGGTCAAAAGCGACCCAAGCTAGATTGATCTCACAAAAAATTAGGTAGTTTGAATTTACAAAAGTGGATGTTATAGTTTCTGGATGTTCTTTAAAAAAGGCCTCTAAATGTGCTCCGTTTTTATCCCAACCCTGAGTTTGTGAGAAACCAGTATCAGCAACGTCTAACCGCAATACTTCGCTGCCATGGTCCCAAAAGAAGCCCATTTCTCATAATCTTTTTCCATATAGGCAAGTGTTTCATCAGTTACCAAGGCTTTTATCATTTCCTTTTCGGCTTCAGATGTAGTTGCTGTCTTTTCCAGATTACAGGAAAATAAGAATAAGACAAAAAGCCCCAAAACGTAGTTATACATAGAAGTGTTTTTAAGTGATAAAAAGTACAAATTTTAAATTGGAAAGAATCTTGGATTACTGTTCAATGTCTCGAGCTTCAAAGCCTACCAATTCATTCGACTCAAATTGAGGTGTAACTTCTATTGGGTTACAGCAGACCTCACAATCTTCTACATAGGTTTGTTTGCTAACGGAAGGATCTATCAACATGGAGATTTCTTCCCAACAATACGGGCATTGAAAGAAGTGTTCGTACATTGTAGTATGTAGACTTTAGTGGTTAGTGTGTAGACAAAAACTTTTGCTTCTTTACATCTGCTAACACGTTTCTCGACTGCGCTCGAAATGACAAGAATCTTTTAAAACTCAACGTTCAATAATTGCCCAGTCAATTGCAATAATTGCAATTCGGCAAGTTTAGCGTCATACTTTGCTAAGTTCTTATTGGTTTGAGCATTCAATAAATTAATCTGCGCTTGTCGGAATTCTATCGAGGTAATCCTTCCCAATTGAAATTGTTCTTTTGAGCGTTCAAAGTTATTTTGATTGGTAAAAACATTTTGCTCTTGAATATTGAAGATATTCAATCTATTCTCATAGATGCCTAGTGCGTTCTGAATATCTCGATTTACTTCAAGTTCTACTTGCTGTTGTAAAAGTTCTTGATTTTTATATGCGATTTTAGAATTTCGCACACGAACATTAGTTCCTCCCCCATCAAAAATATTCCAAGTGAGTCTTGCGCCAAGCCCAAAATTCCATGTAGTGTTATTTGTTCCTGGAAAAAAGGCAGAAGCCGCACTTTGGTTCAAATTCCAGCCGTAGGAGCCATTAAGTCCGACTGTCGGTAAGTAACCAGCCTTATTCACTTTGATATCGTAGTCGTTAATAGCGAGGTTACGCTCTGTTTGTAACACCGCTACATTATTTATTAAAGCTTGATCAACAAACTCGGTCAGATTTAATTTCGGAATAAATCCAACTAAGGTATCTACCTCAAAAACCAAATTTAAATCTTGGTTCAGTACTACATTTAAATCGCGTTTGGTATTTATTAACTGCTGGCGCGTATTCAATAAATTAATGCTATCGTTGGTAATATCAACTTGAGCGTTCAAAATATCGAGCTTGGTGTTTTGCCCATATTCGAAGGAATACTCGGCTCGTTTAAAGCGTTGGGCAGAAATATTAAGTGCTTCTTGTAATACGTTCTGATTTTCGGTCAATCGAGCTACTTCAAAATACACACTAAACAGCTGTATAATCGTATTCTCAATAGTTTCGCGAGCCTGTAATTCACTTAATTGATATTGCTCCTTCAGCCGCTTGTAATTATAAAATCTCCCCAAGCCATCAAAAATGATGTAATCGGCCGTCAATGTTGAATTATATCGCTGCGCTTCTGCCTTATAAATATCAACATCGGCTCTAGGACTACCATCTTCATTAAAAACCCCCGGAAATTCGATAACAGAGTCATCACGACTATAATTTGCATTTGTTGTATTGCTCAAAGTCGGTAAATACCCTGAGTTTAAAATGCCTTTATTGTTCTCGGCAATTTCGACTTGATTCTTTGCCACTTGAATACCAAAGTTGTTCTGTAATGCCATATTAACGGCATCACCTTTAGTTAAAAGAGGATTTTGCGCAAAAATTTGTGTTGCACAAAACACCATCAAAAGGGTATTAAATATGCTCTTTCTCATTCTGATTTTCCTTCTATTTCTATAATAGCTGCTTCATTTCTATTAGAGCTGCCGTGCTTTGCTATGCGGTCAACGCCATTTTTCGAAAGCTCCGACATTCTATTTAGATGCTCACCGTCTTTCTGCTCTTTTATAGCACGTTCTACTTCTTCCTTTGTCACAGCATTGCCAGTTGCAAGCCACTTAGCACCGACTTTAAATTTATTACTGAACGACAAAAATAGTGGTAACATTAAGAGCGTAAGCACGGTGGCAAAACCGATACCGTAAGCTATCGATATCGCCATGGGCTTTAAAAATTGAGCCTGTCTGCTTGTTTCTAACATCAGCGGGGCCAAACCTGCAATGGTAGTAATAGATGTTAGGAATATCGCCCTAAAACGGGAGCGACCTGCGTCATATATTGCTTCGTCAAAAGTCATTCCTAGCCTTAGGTTACCATTAAACTTTCCTATTAGCACCAACCCATCATTTACCATAATGCCTATCAGCGCGATAATACCCAAAAGAGATAGAATGTTCAATGGAAAATCATGTATCCAGTGTCCCCAAGCCACCGCAGTTAAACTAAAAGGAATAAGTAAAATCAACATTAAAGGTTGACTAAAACTTCTAAACGTAAATGCGATAGTGATATAAATAAGGAGGAGTACTGACAAGCCAACAACCTTCAAAGAGCCTGTTAACTTGCCAAGTTCTCTATTCTGGCCTTCATAAGATGCAGTAACCGTTGGGTACTTTGACTGTATCTCTGGCATGATAATATTCTGTACTTCTGCCATCACATCTGTGGGGCTATCTTTAAAGTCTTTCATATCGGCGGAGACCTGTATCTCTCTACGACCTTCAAGACGATTGATAGCGACATCACCCCTCTCAATAGTGTAGCTTGCAATTTCCTTTAGCGGCACGCGGCCGCCACTAGGTGTTACGATGCGCATCTCATCCAAATCTGTAATCGAAGAGCGATCCTCTCGATCGTAACGCACCCAAACCCGAATCTCATCTTGTAATCTTTGAAACCGTTGTGCCTGTGTTCCAAAAAAACCAGCTCGTACCTGACTCATTATATTCCTGAGGTCGAGACCTAGTAAATAAGCGTTTTCCTTTAATTCTAGTCTTATCTCTTTAATCCCCGCAGGGTCGTTATCCTCAATATCTTTTAACCGCGAATTGGCTTGAAGCGCGCTTTTCAACTCAGTCTTTGCGGCCTTTAGTTCTTCTATATTATTCCCTAAAAGCGAAACGGAAACGGGCGAGCCACCAAAATTACCACCAGAACCATATACCAAACTCTCTACCCCTATAACGGGCCCAACGAGTTCTTCTAAACGGTTTGTTACTAAGCTTGACACGACTGCATCCGGTCGCTCTTCTCCTGGCAATAAATTAATACTTAGTGTTGCACTCGCAGAACCTGGGCCAACTCTGCGAATCATATTTTCAAACAAAACTTTATCAGTTCCCTTAAGATATTTCTCTGTAAATTCTTGGTTTACGATCTCGGCCTTTTCTTCAATCAGCGAAATAATAGAATCGGTAACTTTCTCATTTGTACCATTAGGCATAGTAAGATTAATCTGAACTCTATCACTTGCGATTCTAGGGAAAAAAGCCGTCCGAACAATACCTCCACCAATACTTCCCAAGGTTAGCATAAATGCCATTACGAATATTCCAAACATCAAAAGCTTGTAGCGAATGGCAAAGCGCAAAGCCGGACTATATATCTTATCGCGCATCCAACCCATAAAGCTGTCCCCAGCCTTGTTGATAACACGTAGTTTGGCGAAGGCTTGCCCAATCTTTGATTTAGGGGCATCATCTGCGGGCTGTAAGGCTTTTGAGTGAGCTAGGTGTGCCGGTAAGATGATTAATGCTTCTACTAAGGAAACAACCAATGTTAAGATTACGATGACAGAGACCTCTCCAAAAAACTCTCCTATTCTACTGTCTAAGAACAAGAAAATCGAAAATGCTAAAATCGTAGTGATAATTGCCGAAATAATGGGCGGTAGCACCTCCATTGTGCCATTAACTGCCGCTTGAACAGGAGATTTCCCTTTTTCGTAATGCTGATAGATGTTTTCTGCAATCACAATACCGTCATCTACAAGAATTCCGATAACGATAATCATTCCAAAAAGAGATAGTACATTGATAGTAACATCAAAAAAGCCAGCGAAAATGAACATTCCTAAAAATGCTACCGGAAGACCGAAGGCGACCCAAAATGCCAACCTAGTATTTAAGAACAGAGAAAGGAATATCAAAACCAAAATCATTCCCACAATCGCATTCTCAGTCAAAAGAGCGGTGCGTTGCACCAAAGTAGTCGACAAGTCTGAAACTACATCAAGCTTAATGTTATTATACTTCTGATTAAAGGCCTCAATGTACGCTTTTACTTTCTCTGCAGAAGTAATCAAATCTTCGGTATTCGTACTTGTTATTGTTGTGTTTACAGAAAGATTTCCATTGAAAAAGAGAGCATTCGGTGTTTCAGAAAAACGATCTCGGACTGTAGCAACGTCCTTTAAACGAATTGTTTGCCCTGAGGCATCGGCTCTAATTATGATATTTGATAATTCATCTCCGTAGTAGGCTCGATTATTCGCTCGGATAAGGTACTCCTCGGCGTCTGTCTTTATATTACCCCCAGTAACCAAAATATTGGAGTTACCCACGGCAAGCGCTACTTCGTTAAACGAAAGATTATAGGCCAACAGATTATTCTCATTGACGGCTATCTCGATTTCCTCTTGTGGGTACCCCGTTATCTCGATTTGCGAAATGCCCTCTATCGCCCGAATATCATTTTCTATATCTCGACCGATTTGTTTTAAAGTCGCTAAGGGAATATTATCCCCACTTACCGAAAAACTGATAGTTTGACGAACTGCTTCTAGTTTAGATACAATAAGCGGCTCCATACCTGTTGGGAACGTAGGAACGCGATCTACTGCATTCTTGACCTCTAACAACATAAAATCGATATTCCTACCCTTTTCTATTTCAACATTGATACTACCACTATTTTCTCGCGAAGTTGAGGTTACCCGGTCGACACCTTCCAAACCCTTTAAGTTATCCTCGATTTTTAGAACAATACCTTCTTCTATTTCTTGAGGCGAGGCACCTGGGTAGGTAATATTTATCGAAATATTCTTAGAATCAGTTAATGGGAAGAACGATGATTTCAAAGAATTGGCACCAGCAATTCCGAAAATCGCAAATGCAATAATAATAACGTTGACCGCAACGTGATACCGTATAAAATATTCAATTACTTTTCGCATGGCTATTCGTTAGTTGAAGGTTTATCCTCAAAAATCTTGACTGCCATTCCGGTGTAGGCTCCAATTAAAGGTTTTGACATGATTACAGTACCATTGGGCACTTCTTTCAGCACAACTTTTTTATCGGTAAAGTAAACAGGTTTCACATCGATCATGTCCAAAATAGAATCGCGAACAACAAAAATCTTATCATTTTCCAACAGTAAATTTCTATCTATTTTAATAGCATCGTTCTCTTCTTTGGCATCAAGATTAGCTTCCAAATACATACCTTCCCTAAGGTAACTATCCGCTACATCTATAAAAGCTTTTATGGTTTGCGAGGATTGGTCTACACTACCATTTATGCGGGCTACCTTACCTTCATAGGTTTTCGTTTTTTCTAGATTGGTCAACGCCACCTTCTCCCCAACTTTCAGCAAATCGCTATAGGTCTTGCTTACCGCAACTTCTAGCTCGTACAAATCTGTATTAATGAATTCTCCTAATTTCTGTCCCCCGCGAATTAAGGTACCCTCGGTGACCAAGGCCTCTGTAAGCACGCCACTAAATGGAGCAGAAATACGATATTTTCCAAGACGTTGCTCCAAATTCTTCACATTGTAAAAACTTGTCAAAATACCCCGCCCGGTAATAAAGAATTTTTCCTTTTCGGTGGTCATTTCGGGTAAGGCCGGTGTTGCCTTTCCCATATCAAAACCACTTAGATATTCTTGCCATTTTGGAAAAAGTTCGGGATAATCTAGGCGCAAATCGGGCATTATAGAGGTTAACTGGTTGTACAAACCACTTTTTGCCGATTGTACGCTTGCACTATATTCAGCGGCATCTATTCTAATAATCGTTTCTCCCGAATTGTACCGCTGCCCTTCTTTAAAAAACTTGTTCCCTTTTCGAAAAACACCTTGTACCTCTGAATATAGCTCTACCCGACGTTTAGCTGTTAGGTTACCATTGGCAGGTACTTGTATCTGAACTGTACCGTTTTGAACAACCTCAGTAAAGACTGTTTTTACCACTTTTTCAGACTTAGGCGCGAAGCTTTTTTTACTATCCGTAATCATATTCGCCAAGAAAACCCCTAGAACAATCAATAAGATTCCTAAAACCGATAATATTATTTTTCTTGTATTCATTTAGCTTAAATTGGTCTGTACTTTTTTTAAGATAGAGATGATTTTGTTCTTGTCATGCTCAGAGATTGCATGCTCCATACGGTCTATGACCTTTTGAATTACCGGCCTGGTTTCATCAAAAGTGGCCCTCCCTATATCAGTTAAAAAAATATTGTTTACTCGTTTGTCTTCACCATCTTGTTTACGGATGACATATTCTTTTTTTTCCATTTTAGAAAGTAAACGCGCCAAAGAAGATTTGTCCCGATAGGTAAGCAAAGCCAGCTCGTTCTGATTAAGCCCATCTTGCTCGTAAAGCTTTTTAAGTACTACCATTTGTTCTTTGGTCAAATCTAAACCTGCGGTATGAAAAGCTTCAAGTAAATGATAATCGACCATCTTCATAGTGCGTCCCAGCCAAGGGCCGATGGACTTCTCAAAATCAATAACGGACTCCTTAACTTTCACTTTGCAAAATTAAAACAATAGCAGATAGTTGCATATGCAACTATCGTTAATTAAATCATAAAATAATCTAAAAACAGGAGAATATCTTTTACAGCTGAAAAGAAATTATTTAATAATTCCACCAAAGACCAAAGCAACTATTTGGCGCTCTAACTCAATCGGATTCATTGAGCTATCAGAGTTCGCATAGGCATCATACAACCATCGTATAGATGATAAAATGACAGCAGTCGCCACCTTCACATCTATTTCTTTAAAAACCTTGACTTCTATACCCGAATATAACAGCTTGCCCATTTTTTGCTCGTACAAATCTCGCAATGCTATATATTCTGTATACTTTGGTTCTTTAAGATTTCGCCATTCATTTATCATTAACGCCACTTCTAAAGGTTTTTGGGCAGCCACTTGAATATGTGCAGAAATAACCTGTTTTAGCTTTTCATCTGCAGGGTAACTAGAATCTAAAATATTATCCATTGCATCATGAAATTCCTGCGAAGTTCTAAACAGAAAGAGCTCCAAAATATCTTGCTTTGATTTGATATAATTGTAACTGTTCGATACATCAAAGTCCATTCGCTCAGCAATATCACGCATGGTAGTGGCTTTAAAACCTTTTTCATGAATTAGCTGTAACGAGGCTTGCAATAAATCTTCCCGTTTGGTAGTGGTCTTCATAAACGAAATCAAATTATTATCTAAACTTCAAATTGCAATTTACCATAAAATAAATAATTGTTGATTTTAAATGAACATTTGTTTATATTTGATTGTATCAAAGAAACAAGCCCATGCCATTCTATCATAAACTCGGTAAAATTCCGCCAAAGCGGCATACTCAATTTAGAAAACCTAGCGGCGCATTGTATTCAGAACAGCTATTTGGCACTATTGGTTTTGATGGAATGTCGTCAAACTCATACCACGAACATCGCCCCACACAGTTAAAAGAGATTCAAAAACAATACAGTGTAGCGCCTAAAATAGCAAAGCACAATAGTATTAAATCGTACAAGCTAAGAGGTTTCCAGATTACACCTGAAAATGATTACCTAGATAGTCGAAAGATAATTTTGACCAATAGCGATTGTAATATAATTTTGGCCGCACCAAAGACCTCCCAAACAGAATATTTTTACAAAAATACTGATGCAGATGAGGTAATCTTTATTCATAAGGGCAACGGAAAATTACGCACTCATATGGGTAACCTGCCATTTGGTTATGGAGATTATTTGGTTATCCCCAGGGGGATGATTTATAAAATCGAATTCGACACCGAAGACAATAGGCTTTTTATTGTTGAATCATATCATCCTATATATACCCCAAAGAGATACCGAAACTGGTTTGGACAGCTATTGGAACATTCGCCTTACTGCGAGCGTGATATTAGGCAGCCGCAAGAATTGGAAACGCATGATGAAAAGGGTGAATTTTTAATCAAAATAAAAAAACAGAACGATATTTTTGATGTGATTTATGCTACACACCCTTTTGATGTAGTAGGCTATGATGGCTTCAATTACCCTTATGCATTTTCAATTCATGATTTTGAACCCATAACCGGGCGTATTCATCAACCACCACCAGTGCACCAAACTTTTGAAACAAGTGCTTTTGTCATTTGCAGTTTTGTACCGCGTTTATATGATTACCATCCCAATGGGATTCCAGCTCCTTATAATCATAGTAATATTGATAGTGACGAAGTCATTTACTATGTGGATGGAGATTTTATGAGTAGAAATGATGTCGAGGCTGGTCATATATCATTGCACCCTGCTGGTATTCCGCACGGCCCCCACCCCGGTGCAACCGAAAGAAGCATCGGCAAAACCAAAACCGAAGAATTGGCCGTGATGGTCGACACCTTCAAACCTTTGCAACTAACAGAGGACGCCATTCAGATTGGTGACGAATCGTACCACAAATCGTGGTTAGATGAAAATCACAAATAACCAACTTTAGGTTTGGTGAAATTCAAAAACAAAATCCAAATTCCAACATAAAAAATGGGATTTAAAAATTTAATTAGACCTTATTAAATGACAAATTCAGATTGCTGGGTACCGATACCTGAAAATTCAGATTTTTCAATACATAATATTCCATTTGGCATATTCTCAAACACCAATAGCACTAAGCGCGTTGGCATTGCAATTGGGAATCATGTTTTAGATATAGCGGCAGTTGCTAAAACTGGTATTTTTGATTCCTTGGCCTTTGACCAAAGTGTTTTTACAAATGCGTTTTTGAACCCATTTATAGAATTGGGCAAGACCATTACCACTGCTGTTCGAAATACAATTCAAAAAGAATTGACTAATGCGAATTCCATTTTAAAAGGAAATGATTCGCTTGTAGTTTTACAAGAAAATATCACCATGCACCTGCCTGTTTTTATTCGAGATTATACCGATTTCTATTCGAGTATCGAGCATGCGACCAACGTAGGTACAATGTTCAGGGATCCTGCAAATGCCTTATTGCCAAATTGGAGACACCTGCCGGTAGGTTATCACGGCAGATCTTCTTCAATAACAGTTAGCGGTCATAATGTGCATAGGCCAATGGGGCAAACCATGCCCCCTAATGCAGAACAACCAGTTTACGGCCCTTCAAAACGGGTAGATTTTGAATTGGAAATGGGCTTTATTATTGGTAGACAAACAAGCTTAGGCGAAACCTTAACTACAGAAAAAGCAGAAGAGTACATCTTTGGAAAAGTATTGCTAAACGACTGGTCGGCACGCGATGTACAAAAATGGGAATACGTGCCATTAGGGCCATTTTTGGCAAAAAGTTTTGCCTCTCATATTTCACCGTGGGTGGTAACTATGGAAGCCTTAGAACCTTTTCAAGTAGATGGTCCAAAACAAGAAACCAAAGTACTTCCTTATCTGGAATATAAAGGGCAAAAAAATTACGACATCAATCTCGAAGTTGCTATTCAACCTGAAAATACAGCGGAGACTGTTGTCTGCAACTCCAACTTCAAGTATATGTATTGGAATATGGCCCAGCAACTCACCCATCATACCATGAACGGCTGTAACATTAATGTGGGTGATATGATGGCCTCTGGTACCATTAGTGGGAAATCTGAAGATTCTTATGGCTCTATGTTAGAATTGGCTTGGGCAGGATCAAAACCATTAAAAATGAATGATGGCTCAGAACGCAAGTTCATTGAAGATAACGATACGGTAATCATGAGAGGGTATGGAGAGAAAGATGGCGTTCGTGTAGGATTTGGAGAAGTAAAAGCCAAAATATTACCTGCTAAATAGACGTCTATAAATGGAATCATTGTAGCTTTTAACAAAGGAGCACAATTCATATTACATAGATATTAGTTGGCAATTGCAGTTGGCAGCAATCTCTTTTCAACACAAAAAAATTAATAATTATCAGCATATTAGGTCTAAAATTTAATGAAACTAAAAAACGGATGAGCCAAATAAAATCGATTGACCCAAAAACACTCTCCGTTCCCGAATTGCATCAATTACTTCTTTCTGCAGTAGCACCACGACCAATAGCCTTGGCAAGCACTATTGATGCAGAAGGAAATGTAAATTTGAGCCCTTTCAGTTTTTTCAACGTGTTTAGTGCTAATCCGCCGATATTGATTTTTTCTCCTTCGCGGCGAGGCAGAGACAATACTACCAAACACACTTTTGAAAATGTAAAAGAGACTAAAGAAGTAGTCATAAACATTGCAAATCATGCGATTGTTGAGCAGATGTCGCTTTCAAGTACGGAATATGATGACAAAGTTAATGAGTTTGTTAAGGCTGGTTTTACTCAAGTGCCTTCAGAAACTGTTAAACCTCCTAGGGTCGGCGAGGCACCGGTTTCGTTTGAGTGCACGGTTGATAAAATAATTGAATTAGGTGCAGATGGTGGCGCAGGAAATTTGGTGATTTCACGAGTGCAACATATTCACGTACAAACTGTATACCTCAACCATGCTGGAAAGCTCGACACCAAAAAACTAGACCTTGTAGCTCGCATGGGCGAAAGTTGGTATTGCAGAGCAAGCGGTGATGCATTGTTCGAAATTCCAAAACCTATTTTTAATAAAGGCATCGGTGTAGATCAATTACCAAAGCACGTCTTAGAAAGCACTGTTTTAACAGGCAATCATTTGGGCCGCTTGGGTAATATGGAATACTTAGCTTCCGCTGAAAGCGTAAAGACACTTTTAGAATCTCGCGAAATCAAGGATATCCTAAAAGAAGGTAACGCACTGGAAAAACAAAAGCAATTACATAAATATGCGCTTACTGCCATTGAAAAAAATGATTTGAAAAAAGCACTATGCATTCTGTCTTGTTTAGTCTAAATTAGTAATATGATACAAAAAATAGTAGCAAATGTGGCCGAGGCCGTAAACGGAGTATCGAACAACATGACTTTGATGTTAGGGGGCTTTGGTTTATCTGGTATACCGGAAAATGCCATTGCAGAGTTGGTTCGGTTAGAAGTTTCTGGTTTGACCTGTATTTCGAACAATGCCGGAGTAGATGATTTTGGCCTCGGATTATTACTCCAAAAAAAACAGATTAAAAAAATGGTTTCTTCCTATGTAGGGGAGAACGACGAATTTGAACGACAGATGCTCAATGGTGAATTAGATGTTGAGCTGATACCACAAGGAACATTAGCCGAAAGATGCCGTGCAGCTCAAGCAGGTTTTCCCGCGATATATACCCCAGCTGGCTACGGCACCGAAGTTGCAGAAGGTAAAGAAACAAGAGAATTTAATGGGAAAATGCATGTGCTGGAACATGCTTTCAAAGCCGACTTCTCTTTCGTAAAAGCGTGGAAAGGAGACGCAGCAGGTAACCTTATTTTTAAAGGAACCGCGCGCAATTTCAATCCGAATATGTGTGGGGCGGCCAAAATCACAGTAGCGGAAGTTGAAGAACTGTTTCCTGTGGGTACTTTAGACCCCAATCAAATTCATATTCCAGGAATTTTTGTGCAACGTATCTTTCAGGGCGAGACTTTTGAAAAGAGAATAGAACAACGAACCGTTAGACAAAAAGCATAATATGGCACTAGATAAAACAGGTATAGCAAAACGCATAGCTCAAGAGGTCAAAGACGGTTACTACGTAAACCTCGGTATTGGTATTCCCACTTTGGTAGCCAATTATGTACGTGATGATATTAGTGTTGAATTTCAAAGCGAAAACGGAGTTTTAGGCATGGGGCCTTTCCCATTTGAAGGCGAAGAAGATGCAGATATTATCAATGCGGGCAAACAAACGATTACCACTTTACCTGGGGCATCATTTTTTGATTCGGCACTAAGCTTTTCAATGATCAGAGGACAACATGTACAACTCACAATTCTTGGAGCCATGGAGGTTTCTGAAAATGGCGATATTGCCAACTGGAAAATTCCAGGAAAAATGGTCAAAGGTATGGGCGGTGCAATGGATTTGGTTGCAAGTGCCGACAATATTATCGTTGCCATGATGCATACCAATCGTGCAGGAGCTTCTAAGCTTTTAAAACAATGTTCACTACCCCTTACAGGTGTTGCTTGTGTCAAAAAAATCGTGACCAATCTCGCGGTTCTAGAAGTTACTGCAGACGGTTTTCAACTTTTAGAAAGAGCTCCTGGGGTCAGTGTTGAAGAAATTCAAGCGGTTACCGAAGGTAAATTAATCGTAGTTGGTGACGTTCCGGAAATGAGCATTTGAACTAAGTAGGTTTTATCACATTCTATAATACATGAATTCACGTTTCATTTATTACTTATCATTGGTCGCTTTCCTTTTTTGATGAAAAAAAAATACTACAAAATACTAAGTGGAATCTTTGTTCTTGCAATTCTGATTATTCTCATTTGCAATTATAGAATAGACAGTGCTACCGAAGGAAAAACCTATTACAATCTCCACGAAATACCATCAAGCAGAGTAGGTCTTATCCTTGGCACTTCAAACAAGTTGGCTCAAGGAGGAGACAACCCATATTACACGTATAGGATTAATGCTACAGTACAACTCTATGAAGCGGGCAAAATAAAATTCATTCTGGTTAGCGGTGATAATGGCACCAAATACTATAATGAGCCCACTACGATTAAAAACGATTTGGTAAAAAGAGGTATTCCAACCGAAAGAATATTTCTCGATTACGCCGGTTTCAGAACATTAGATTCTATGGTAAGGGCCAAAGAAGTTTTTGGTCTAGATAGCGTTACGGTTATCTCTCAAAAATTTCATAACGAAAGAGCTATTTATATCGCAGAGCGGAAAGGTTTAGCAGCAATTGGTTTTAACGCAAAAGATGTTTCTATGCGAAATGGGTTAAAAGTTCAATTTCGGGAGTACTTTGCTCGGGTCAAAGTGTTTTTAGACCTCTTATTCAATACGCAACCGAAATTCTATGGGGACAAGGTAGAAATCAAATAGCAGACAAATTGGAAACATATTTTCCAAGGTCAAAATAACCACCCGAACTAAAATGGCAAAATTCAAGACTTTTATTAAAAACCTAGGGCCGGGACTGCTTTTTGCCAGCATGGCAATCGGCACTTCCCATTTAGTACTATCTACAAAAGCAGGGGCGCAGTATGGTTGGTTGATGATAATTCCGATAGTCTTGGCAAATATTTTCAAGTATCCATTCTTCGAGTTTGGAGTTCGTTATACACACCTGACCGATAAAACTTTAATTGAAGGATATTTAAATCGTGGTAAAGGATATCTATGGTTTTATGCTGTAATAACCCTTATTACTACTTTTACCATATTAGCCGCGCTATATACAGTAACCGCAGGGCTATTTAAAAACCTTTTTAGGCTCGAAGAAATTTCTTTGACCATTATCGCACTTGGCCTTTTTGTATTCATAAGCTTGCTATTGATAATCGGTCGTTATCGCTTTTTGGAAAATTCTTTGAAATTGGTTGTCTCCATATTATTTGTGGCGCTACTCGTGACTACCATTTTAGTGGTTTATAATGGGCAGGTAGATGTTACGCCTAATTTTAAGCCGACACCCTTATTCAATGAAGCGGGAATTCTCTTTTTAATAGGATTAATGGGATGGATGCCTACGACAGTAGAAGCTTCTAGCTGGGTAAGTCTTTGGAGTATAGAAAAATGGAAAGGTGCAAACTCAAAGCCTACCTTAAAGCAGGCATTGCAAGAATTTAATACGGGATATGCACTTACGGCAGTACTTGCGATTTTCTTTCTGACAATAGGTTGTATGACACTCTATGGCACTGGAACTGAATTGAGTGGTAATGGAGTAGTTTTTGCCGATCAGGTGGTGCGCCTATTTACAACACATATTGGCCCATGGGCTTATGTATTTATTGCCGTTTCTGCATTTGCTACGATGTTCAGTACCTGTATGACTGCCCACGATGCGGTCGCTAGGGTAAGTTTGGATATTATTGGCCTGCTCTACCAAAAACCGAAAAAACTGCGTAACCGAAAAAACTTCTCAATAACCATAATCGTATTGGCTCTGGTAAATTTCGTGGTTATTGCGGCGTTTAGCGCAAATATGGGTCAATTGGTAGCCCTTGCTACCTTTGTATCTTTCGTTGTAGCTCCTATAATTGGTTATATGAACCTAAAAAATGTGATGAGTGATGATTTGCCAAAAGAAAATAAGCCAAAAAAATGGCTTCAGACCCTTACATATTTCGGTATCCTATTTCTGACCTGTTTTTCGCTTCTCTATTTTTGGATGGTACTCTTCCCTTAGGGGAATATCTCAAAACCTAGTTAGGTACATCTAAGAAAGCAATTACTGATTGATGTCTTCTTCATTTAGAACAACAAACAAAGTACGTTCATTCTGTGCATGTAAAAAATCGAGGCAATACACTCCGTTCTTACAATTGTTAACGACCTGCTCCTCACCATAGCCAATCGCTGAGGATACATTTTCGTTCGCTACTCCTTGCTGTTTTAAATAGGCCAACATGGCATCGGCACGTTCTTGGGAAATTCTCTTGTTCGTATCATTTCTACCCTTACTACTGGTATGCGTCTCTATCCTGAATTTAATTTGAGGAAATTGACGCACAATCTCGGTAACTTTGTTTAATTTGTCTTTAATAGAAAAAGTAAGCTCACTATTACCCCCTTCAAAAACCAAGTTTTCTACAGTAAGCACAGTCTTATTCTCTTTTTTCTCTATAATATCAGAAACTAAGGTCATTTGAATATTCATATCACCCATTTCACCAGTCTGCGAACTTTCTCCATTAAAATTCTTGAAATAAATAGAGTGTTTCGCTTTTTCGACCTTCAGTGATACCTGCTCTCGCCATGGAAGTTCAATTCGAAAAGAGCCGTCTTTCTTTGTCCCGATTTCTTTCAAAACATTTCTTTCCGAATCTAAAACCTTAACCGTAGCATCGGGTATGCCATAGGTTGTTTTCTTTTCAACCACTTTTCCTTGAAATACCAAGGTTCGTAGTCCGGGGGTTATTTTTATGCGGAATCCATAGATATCATCATTCCCGACACCACCTTTCCTATTCGAAGCAAAATAACCCAGAAAACCTTCACTTTGTGTATCTGGCCTTAAGATAAAACCAAAGTCATCACTTATTGAGTTTATGCCCTTACCCAAGTTTACCGGTATTCCAAAATTCTGATTTGATTGTATGTTTGCTTTGTAAATGTCCATTCCGCCCAAACCATAAAATGCATCAGACGAAAAATAAAGACTATTTTCATAAATAAAAGGAGCAATCTCGTTCCCGGGCGTATTAATTCGGGGACCCAAATTTATAGGCTGAGACATTACCTGCCCGCCATTCATAGAAACATAATAAAGATCTGTTCCGCCGTAACCGGTTCCAAAATCCGCAGCAAAATATAGTCTGCTAGATTGGTTATGATAAAAAGGATAATAGAATGAATTGCTTAAATCTTTTAACACATATCGAAAATTCCCATTAACGTCGACTAGCCCTATTGCCAGTGCATTTTTACCATTTTCATTAAATACTAAATCCCCGTCTTCATCGGTATTTGATAGCACATAAAAAACACTATTAAGGCTTTCAGAGAAATAAGGGGTCGACTTATGAAATTCAGCCTTGGGAATACGATTGTAGCTATTTTGGTTTAGTAAGATACCCTCTTGACCTATACGAGCAATGTAAATAGAAAGATAAGACTCACCAGACGGACCATATATTTTTTTTGATTTGCTCTTTCTACTGGTGCTAAACAACAAGCGTTCTTTGTAAAAAGTAGGGGAAATATCCGCTTGGGGGCTGTTTGTATTCAAATTAAAAATATCGAACTCGTTCTTATCTCCCGAATCATCGTCCAAAATTTCGTAATTAAAGTTGGCATTTTCAAAAAATTCGCTATTGAAAGAACCTCTTTTAGATTTCAAAAAAGCTTTTACCCTTTCTGGCTCCGAGGTTTTTGCCAAGCTTTGCAACATGTTATTAAAGCGATTATCTGACATAATACTGTCTTTCTTATTGATGTCCAGATAAATATCGGTAGCACTTTGATAATCCTTTATTTTAAAATAAGAATCGGCAAGGTTGAGAAATTGATGATTTGTCAATACCTCTCCTTTTTCTAGCTGCTTTTGATATGCATTAATGGCATCTTGGAAAGCATAGCTATAAAACAACTTATCGCCATCGCTCTTAAACTCTTGAGCAATTGACGAGAAAGCTGTCAACAATAATAGCCATAAACAATTTCTTAGCCGCATAACCATGTTCTATATAAGCTGTTTAGAAAAACCTAGGTGTATCTATTTGTTTTGGTTTTCCTTTGGATGTTTTTGATTTTCCGTTTGAACTTTTATTAGCAGATTTACCCAATTCAAATCGCAAAACAAATTCAGGTGTTCCACTATTATACTCACCAAGGCCATTCGTATTGTAATCGTAAGACACTCCAAAGTAAATTGGGTTTGATATCTGAAAGCCCGCCAAAGCACTTACGGCGCTTCCACCGTTTCCAAATCGATATGATGCTCCGAAAACGAACTTTTCGCTAAACATAAAATTTGCCGAAATATTAGTATTCAAAGGAGCGCCATTAATGTAATTGATAAGAAAAGCTGGCTTCAGTTTAGTGTTCTCCGAAAGGTCAAAAACATATCCACCAATGAAATTAAACTGTATGTTATCTTCAATTACCGTTGCTACTTCTTGATTATAGGTTGCATCTGTTAAGATATTAGGAATAGACACTCCAAGGTACCAATTATCGTCATACGCAAACATACCTGCGCCTATGGTGAGATAAAAATTATTGATTTGCATGTCATTCAAAGGCTCGCCAGGATTCTCAAATGTACCCTTTGAAAAATCTACGTTAAGCGATGACCCTCCAACATCCATACCGAATGAGAGTTTAGCGCTTTCAGAAAGATTAAATTGGTAACTATACGCCAAATCAATAAACGTTTGGCTCAGTGGGCCTAATTGGTCGTTAATAACATTGAACCCTATACCCATCTTCTCGTTTGAAAAGGGAATATTCGTACCTAACCTCAGTGTTCTTGGAGCCCCGGGAATATCTAACCATTGGGCACGGTACGTCGTAATAATTTCCGCATTAGCGGTAGTACCGACGTAAGCTGGATTAAAACTTCCAATATTGTACATGTACTGTGTATACTGGGGTTCTTTTTGGCCGTAGGCGTAACCCAAACATAAAAAAAGGCCTGCCAACCAAAGTACACGTGGAAACGAAATAATAGCTTTCTTATAGTTCATTTCCCTCATCATCTAATAAGCTGAATCCACCCTTTTCTGATTTCAGTACCATCGCCCAAATCAAGTATATAGTAATAAGTACTCGCAGGAGATTGTTCTTCCTTCCACGTACCGTCCCAAACGCGTTCATCGGTCATGTTTTGATCTTCAAAAACAAGATGCCCGTATCGGTTATAGATTTCGATTGAAGTATTCGTAAAATTTCCTATCCCTCTTATTTTAAGAAAGTCATTGGTGCCATCTGCGTTAGGCGAGAACTGGTTAAATACAAAACCATCTTCTGCAATAGTGGGTTCGCTAACAGTTACGGTTACCGTTTCCTCAAATTGAAATGGCGTGTTTTCTTCCGCAGCAGGGCTAACGATTAATGCAGTATTGGTAAATGTTCCCAATTGGGTTACCGTACCGGTGAGAAAGAGTTGAACCTGTTCATTCTCTGCTAAACTTTCAGAGATAGTCCAGATACCTGAATTAACATTGTAAGAACCTTTTTCGGCTACTACTCCCTCTGGCTGCGCATCTAAAACAAATCCACTATTATCTGATAAAACATCACTTATAATTATTTGTATACTTTGATTAGCAGCCGATTTTTTTGTCAATTCAATGGTAAAAACTATTTTTTCATTCAAAAGAGGGTTAGCACTTTTTCTGTTGGTAGTAGACATATCATTTGCAATTCGAACAAACTTTTTCAGTTCTAATTCAACAGGTTCCGGCAAACCAACAGTGACCATAACCGTCTGGCTGTTATTGGCACCAGTATTGTCAATCGGAAAAGAACTTAAGAGCTCTGCCGTATTGGATAAGGAACCTCCATCAACGATACTAACCTCTATGACCAAAGTAGCCATCCCAAAAGCATCCATTGGACCTATAGCCCATTCCCCAGTATCAGGATTATAGACTCCACTAGACGGAGTATCTACAACATATTCAAAACCAGCACCAAGTAAATCGCTAATAGTAACACTATTCGCTTTACTATCAGACAGATTATTTACTGTAATGGTAAAACTTATCTCATCGCCTACACTTGCAGTTTCCACTGATGCTGTCTTAAGCACTTCTAAATCAATTGGGTCTGGGTCACAATCAGGGGTTAAATTAGGGTCGCACGCATCTAATGGGTCGCTACCGTTGGCCTCTTCATCTCCATCTGAAATTCCATCTCCGTCAGTATCGCATAAACCATTGGTATTATCAGGTATACAAGGATTGTTATTCGCGGGGTCTTGTTGATCTACGACTCCATCGCCATCAGTATCCACAACATTCGATTCCAATGCATCAATAAGTCCGTCCCCATCCGTATCTGTAGGATTATTGGGATCAGGCCCTACCTCAATACCGTCGTCAATACCGTCATCATCCGAGTCAGGGTCTTCTGGATCAGTACCTGCTGCCGCTTCTTCGCCTCCTAACAGCCCATCACCATCTTGATCTGAATCACAATTGCTGACTGAAATTCGCACCGAAGAAGACTCGTCAACACAAGGAGCCTGAGCCGTATTGGTAGTAAACGTATACACGTAATTACCATCTGGACGGCCGTTAAAATCTACAATATTATCATTGTTTCTTGGCACATCAACCGGTCCTGATGTAAATACCCATACTCCGGCATCTTCACCTGTCAATAAATTATCTAAATCTACAGTAGTTATACCACCCGGTGCAAATGCAGGGTTACTACATGAAGATGTATTATTGGGTATACCGGCTGAAGGTTGTTCCTGCACCGTAGCGGTAACCGATACCCTTGGTGAGGTTGCACACCCATTTTCGGTAGCCTCTAAAAAGAAGGTGGTCGTTTGAGAAACCGTAGGGGCAAAACTTGCTCCGGTGCCAGCAATGGCACCTCCCGTTTCTGCCCTATACCAATTAAAGGTAGCGTTACCTGTAGCTTCTGCGGTAAGCGTCACTGGGCCTGTACCGCAACGCTCGTCACCACTTGTAGCCGTAATCATGGGAGTCTCGTTCAGCGTCAGTGTTATCGCTAGCGACGGGCTCGCACAATCATTGGTTGCATCATAAAAATAGCCATAATACGTACCGGGCATGGGATTATTAGGATTCTCGGCAGCAGGAGTATTAGTATCTGTAGGCGCAGTAAGGCTCCATCTTAAAACAGTTCCTGTTGGCGGTGTTGTATTTGAATAGTCATTAAGACTAATATCGATTTCATCACAGAAAACGGTAGGTACGGTGGTATCTAATTCAGGAGGGGCGTTTCCTGCTGTGCAAGGATCGCAATCAGAAACTGCTATGGTAACATCAATTGTTTGCGTATTACAAGCTCCGGCAGCAACCAATGTGTATCGAAAAACATAATTACCGGAAACATCATTGTTGAAATTGACAACATTTCCAGCGTTGGGTGTTTGAGCCGCACCACCGTTAGTAGCTGAAACGAACGTCCAATCACCACCAGTGTCTGCACCGGTCAATGCCGTATCCAAATCAAAAGTAGATGACCCATTTGCGGCATCATTACAGCTAAAAAGCCCTTGATTCGCGGTACCGACATTAGGGGTCTGATTTATGATAATTTCCAACTCTGTAGACGGACTAGCGCATTGCGATGCGTTAGACCAAAAAACGGCAAAATATATGCCAGCGGGAGCATTCGAAGCAGTTGCGTTTGGCACCAAATCACCAGTAGCGGAAGGGTTCGCGACTGTACTCCATCGCAATGGGGCCCCCGCAGGAGCAGAACCGTCGAAAAATGAGTTTAAATTTACGCCCGCCACATCACAAAGATCAGTCGGATCATTGTTCAAAACTGGGGCTGTGTTACCCGCTGGGCAATCATCATCCAGAATTGTAACTGTCGCTGAGGCAGGTGAGCCTATTGTATATAGCGGATTATCGGTTCCTGTTAGTGTCAAAATAACGGTCTCGTCGATTTCGGTTATCGCATCGTCTATTGGAGCCACACGAATGTTTCTCACCCTAGAAACACCGTTGTTCACATAGACTAAAACCACAGCAGCGGTTAAAGTGTAATCCGTACCGGAAGCACTTCCCATTATGGTGTAATCTACTGTAAGATTGGTCGGACTACCGTTTGCCTTATCGATAGTAGGTCTAAATTGACCGAATTCCGGAGTTGCCAGAACAGAGCCGTTCTCAACTACCTCCGAAATAAAATTAACGCTTGTGGTATCAAAAAAGACCAGCCCTTCATCATCATCTAATATTGTTGCCGTTGCCGTGTTAAAATTTGGATTCACAACATAGTTACCCCCTGGGCCAGGGTTGTCTAATGTTAGGGTAAGCGATTCGGTACCCTCTACTAAATCGTCATCGTTAACCTCAACTATTAAATCAAAAAATGTTACCCCAGTAGCACCGCCAATATCTAAAGTGCCGGTTAGATTTGTATGGTCTACTCCATTAGTAGTTGTTCCAGAGCCAGTTGTTATTGTGTAAGAAACAGTATACGTTGGTACCGCTACCGCAGATGGGCCCTTTCTTATCCTGAAACGAATAGTAGTGGACAAATCCGATTCGTCTCCTGTTGCTTCAGGTGCAGATATTGACATAGATTGTCCCTGAACGAAACTAGCCGAACAAATAGACCCTAGGAGTAATATGTATTTAAAGAGATAGTGTTTTCCTTCCCGGAGAAAACACTTACTTTTTTTCAATTTCATAGCTTTCTAATTGAATACAGATAAATTCAATATACATGGCAAAAAGCAGGTCTACTAAAATGGCTTCAATATTACTAAAAAAAATAGCTACAACCTTCATAAAGGTCTTTAAATATGGGTTATTATCGACGAAATGCACTTTAAACCAGTTCGGCACTTGAAGTTTGCGCTTCTGCATGGATTTTTCTTACAAGACCTTGTAAAACTCGCCCTGGACCAACTTCAATGAAGTTTGTGGCCCCATCAGAGACCATATTTTGAATACTTTGCGTCCATTTTACCGGAGCCGTAAGCTGTGAAATAAGGTTTTGTTTTATAGTTGAAGCATCGATTACCGCCGTAGTCGGTACATTTTGATAGATAGGGCATTTGGGATTAGCAAAAGTAGTATTCTCTATTGCAGCAGCTAATTCTTCTCTTGCGGGCTCCATAAGTGGCGAATGGAATGCGCCGCCCACTGGCAATATCAAAGCCCTTCTGGCGCCAGCCTCTTTCATCTTTTCACAAGCTTTTTCTATCGCCGCTACTTTCCCGGAAATCACCAATTGGCCTGGACAGTTATAGTTTGCAGGAACAACAATACCGTCAATTGAGTCGCATATTTTTTCAACTGTATTGTCGTCTAAACCTAATACGGCCGCCATGGTACTATTTTGCATCTCACATGCCTTTTGCATGGCCATAGCTCTTTGGGAGACCAGTTTTAATCCGTCTTCAAAATTCAAGGCGCCGTTTGCTACCAAGGCAGAGAATTCACCTAAAGAATGTCCGGCCACCATGTTGGGCTTAAAGCTATCGCCGAGTACTTTACTCAATATTACAGAATGTAGAAAAATTGCGGGCTGTGTTACCTTGGTCTGCTTTAAATCTTCGGGCGTGCCTTCGAACATCAAATCTGTGATGTGAAAACCTAAAATTTCATTTGCCTGTTCAAAAAGCTCTTGTGCTACGGGATATTTTTCATATAAATCCAGCCCCATACCTACGAATTGCGCGCCCTGTCCCGGAAAAATGTATGCGTTCATGTAATCGTTGTTTTATGAGGTAAAAATAAAGCATAAAAAAATCAGGCGCAAACGGTATTCAAAATCAAGTTCAAGTTCAAAAAAGTTGATGAGTTTAGAAAAGTGTACTTTTTTCTTATGGAAGTGATTTAAACTTTCCGCGTTCAGGCGAAAATTAGACATTTTTTGGTCATTTAAAGGCTTTTTTGACTTGCATAGCATCGCTACGGAAGGAAAAAAAGACAAAAAATGGACTTAAAAGGTCAATTTTTCAGCGAATGGAGAAAGTTTAAATGACTTCATGGTCTTATGTCCTTTACATCTATCTTCCGTCATTTTTTCTCTTCTCTCTGTTGCCCTACGCATCCGTAATCTGTCTTCCGCCATTTTTTCTCTTCTCTATATTCTCTTTTCTGTTCTCTATCTTCCATTTTCCATTTCACCTATTCCTTGAACCAACTAGAATATTTTACGTAATTGTTCGCAATGCGATCAATCTCGCCTTCGCTTAATTCGGGACTGATGTCTTTTATATTCTTTGCTGGCATTCCCGCAAAAACAGTTCCTGAGGGGATTCGTGTCCCCTTGGTCACCACTGCCCCAGCAGCAACGATACTATTGCTCTCTATCACACAATCATCCATAACAATACTTCCCATACCAATCAACACATTGTCTTGAATAGTGCAGCCATGTACGATGGCGTTATGCCCTATTGAGACGTTATTGCCTATAGTAGTCGGTGATTTTTGATAAGTACAATGTATCACAGCGCCATCTTGAACATTGACCTTATTTCCCATTTTGATAAAATGAACATCGCCTCTAAGCACAGCGTTATACCAAATACTGCATTGATTACCCATACTAACCTCCCCTACTATTACGGCATTCTCGGCTATAAAGCAGTCCTCTCCTATTTGAGGGGTTTTTCCTTTAATGGTTTTTATCATAATCTAGTTAAATGCTTTTGTTAATCTTCACTTCAATAAAAATTGATTCCAATGGCTCTAAAAATTTTTCAAATCCTATTACTTTACACAATTGAGAAATCTTTCTTCTAGTAGCTGAGCTAAAACCTTTAGCCGGATACGAGTAATCTTCATTTATTTTTATATACTTTTTTTTAGTTGAAGGAATTTCAACAGAAGAAATAAGATAGTTACAGTCCAAACAAATGTTGATTGTTCCGACAACTTTGCCCTCTAGATAATAAACCAATGAAAAGTGAGGATCAAAACATGAAGCTGTACTATTCCCGTATGCAGTTTCCGAGGTTAAAATTGTCTCAATTTCTTCTATTTGATTTTTATTGAGTTCTAAGGTTTTTGAAATTTTATTAGGCTGTTTTTCGAGACATTCTTCAATCAGAAGCAATCCTTCTCCTTGAAACTCATATGCAATTACCATATCATAGGTTATACTCAGAAACGGATTTGATTGGCTAAGAACACTTAATGTTAAAAACACTGCAATAAAAAAAATATGGATTTTCTTATTCATAGGACAAAGTTTTATTGGCTTTCTAAAAATACCCTAGAAATTCCTTCTTTTTGGAGGCTGAAACTAATAATTCTTTTCCGTTGGAAACCACAACACTCCCACCTTTTCCTTTACGATATTTAACTACTTCGTTGACATTAACCAAATATGATTTATGAATTCGCGCAAACGGAAATTTAGACAAAGCTTCCTCAAAATACTTAAGTGTCTTACTTACCAAAATTTTCTTATTCTCTAAATAGATTTCAGTATAGTTATCATCTGCTTTACAATAAAGAATATCCCTTACGTTAAGTACCTGAAAACCATCTTGTTGAGGTAAAGTGATTTTACCCTCTACGGACTTCAATTTCGGTTGCAATACCTTGTCTTCCAAATCATCCTCCTTTTTCCTGATTTCGATAACATATTCCACTGCTTTTACTAATTCATCGATATTGATTGGTTTCATAAGATAATACGCCGCATGATTGTTCAGCGCATCCATTGCGTAATGATTGTACGCGGTTACAAAAACAGTCTCAAAAGTACGGTCTGGCAGTTGGTCTAATAAATCGAAAGCGTTACCAAAGGGCATCTCAACATCTAAAAAAACAAGATCTAGCTCGTTTTCATTAATCAATTTCAAACCTTCTTGTATCGAGGCCGACTCACCTTTCAAAACTACCTCGGGGCAATATTTCTCCAAATAATTTCGTAGTATTTCTCTGCTATTGGCTTCATCCTCTACTATAATCGCGTTTATCTTCATTAGTCTTTCTTTAGCGTGAATGTTACTTTCGTACCTGTACCGCTACTTTCCAAGTCCGAAATATGAACGTCAACTTTATCTTTATACATATCATTTAATATGGCGACCCGCTTTTTAATGTTGCCCATACCTTTTGATTTTTGCTTCTTCTGATTCATTGTTTTCAGTTCTGCGGATTTTTTTCTACCTATCCCATTATCCTTGATAGTAATTTCAAGAATTTCTTTATCCTTCTGACGAATATCAATATGCAAAAAACCTTTATCCTCTTTGTACCGCAGACCGTGCCAAATAGCGTTTTCGATGTAGGGTTGAAGTAACATAGGTGGAATTTGAAAGGAAGCCACATCTACATGCTCGGAAATATTTATGTTATATTCGAATTTTTCGGGAAAGCGCGAATGTTCTAGTTTCACATAAAGTGATAACAACTCAAGTTCCTTTGTCATTGGTATAAAATCTTCCTCTGAATTTTCAAGTACCGAGCGCATTAGGGTCGAAAACTCGCTCAAATATCTATTTGCACTTCGTTCATCGCTCTTTGCGATATAATTGTTCACAGAATTTAACGCATTGAAAATAAAATGAGGGTTCATTTGCGAGCGTAACGATTTCAACGCCAATAAGTTGTTAGAAAGTTTTTGTTGCTGATTACTCCGATAAAAAAAGAAGGTTGCCAAGCCCATCAAAATCAAACCGATAATCAGAGAATAAATTACATAGCGCTGCATATTGTTGCTTTCTTGAAACAATTGCTGTTCCGTAACGGCCAAATCGTATTTGCTCTGAGAAAGTTCCCGTTCTTGTTCGAGCCCCGCAATTCGGTTTTGCTTGGTCGATATCTCTCGATTAAAACGTGCCGCTCTAGAAAGCTCCTGTTCTTTGCGCACGTACAAAGTATCGACCACCGAGGCATATTCCTTATATGTTTCCAATGCTTTTGAAAAATCACCTTTATACTTATATACTTCCGACAGCTTTCGAGTAGCATCTTTTTGAACAATCAGATCGTCATCTACATTCGCCTCCACAATACTTCGCTCAAGGTAAGGAATGGCCTCATCTAACTTATCTTGGGCAATATAGGCGTTGGCGATTTTGTAATTGATGCGTTGCGAAGTAATCGAATCGGCCTGGGAAGTTGAATTTTGAAGACCTATTTTAGATGGCCCTATTTTTTTAAGCTCGTCCAAGCTATTCTTTCGCATTTGAATCTCTTCTGGGTAACGGTTAGATTGATTATAATAATCGGCTACTTTCTCCTTTTCTTGAATAGATCGTTTTGGCGCCTGTTTTGATGCTAATTCTAGCGAGTTTTTATAAAAACCCTCTGCTTCTATACTCTTATTATCCTTTGCATAAGAATCCGCAATTTTGGAATTGAGATCAGCCATTTTCGGAGCGATCTGGTTCTTTTTTGCAATTTTCAACCCTTCTCCATAAAACAATACTGCCTCCTCGGTATTCCCTTGACCTTTGTAGGCATCACCAAGCCCCTCATACAGGGCTACTTTTTGATAAGGAACGATGTTCTTTATCTTGAGTAAGGGTTGAAATTCCGCTTCGGCAGTCTTATAATCCTTGTTCAATATGTATATCTTTCCTAGCAAAAGCGCAGTGCGTATGGTTTTGTTGGCTTTTAAAGCATCTTTATAGCTTGTCTCGGCCAAATCGTATTGTTTGTGGTATTGGTATACTTCGCCTAAAGTGGTCAACGATCTCGCCAATTCTACTTTGTTGCCGCGTTGCCCCAATTGCGCAATAGACTGGGTGATAAAGTCGATACTCTTTTCAATATCTTTTCGCTTATAATAAATAGCCGAATCCAGATACATTTTGTGTTTTGAACTGGAGATTGATGACTTAGATCTAGACCCGAACGTACTACCATCAGTATCGTAACCCTGCACCTGTACCGAAATGTCTTCGTCGTCTTTAATAGTGTAACGCACCGTCTCAAAATCGGGACTCTCCACTACAAGTATGTCGCCCGAGGTCGCGTCGATAACAAATTCTCCTAGCAGGTTAGTTATAGTATACGCTCCCCGATCGGTAGACACCTCTACACCTGATATTGGGGTAGCGGTTTCCCTAGCTTTTACAGAGCCTTTTACCCGAAAACTTTTCTCTCTAGCATCAGATACCTGAGCAGATAACGACACTGCTAAAAAAAGAAAAAATAAGATGTAAAAGTTGTTCTTCATAACTGTTTAAGACAACGTAAACTTAGCCCATTTATGCGGTACTAAAAAATGACAAAAGGGCAAAAAAGCATGAAAACATAGGCAATTTTCTGGGTTTACGAAGTCAAGAATCCGTTTTACTCGATCAAACGGCCGCTTTACTCATTATCGATTTTATTTGAACTACTTCGCACATACTTTTACCCTGTAGTTCAAATTATTCAACAACAGTTTAAACCCTATAAAATGAAACATTCAACCCTATGCGTAGCCCTACTCTTTATAGCAACAAGCAAAATCAGCGGTCAAGAAACCAAGAATCTAGAAGTTGATTATAACGGTTTTCTCAACATAACTAAAGAACTGGCAGAATATCGGCAAGCTAGACTAATAGATATAGAAACGTTTAATGAATGTAGCCAAGAGAAAAATACGATTATCCTAGATACCCGTTCCAAAAAAGCATATGATGAAATTCATCTAAAGGGAGCGATTCATTTAAACTTCTCCGATTTTACAAAAGCAGCGCTTAAAAGAGTTATCGGCGACAAAAACACGCGCATACTAATCTACTGCAACAACAATTTTGAAAGCCCTCTGGGGGCTTTAATGAGTAAGAGTACACCGCTCGCGCTGAACATTCCCACGTTTATCAACCTTTATGGTTATGATTACAAGAATATGTATGAGTTGGATGAATATCTAGACCAAGATGACCCTAGAGTACAATTTGAAGGAACGAAAGTAGATAACCAACACTAAAATTATGAAATCCTACGTAAAGAAAAATATCAAAAAATTAATCTTTTTGCTTATTGGGCTATTTATACTGATGTTCGTTTTCAGATTAATTTACGGCTATCGAACCGTTACCGAAACCGCACCAACCGAAGTGTTCATGAACTTTGAATCCGGTATGGATTTGAACACGCGTAAGAATTACGCCAGTATGAAATACAAGGTAGGTGCCGCGCAGTCACCAATTCGGGCTGACCAGAAGTATGAAAAAACAGCGGATATTAGAACCTACTCTACCAAATTCGATATGGATGAGGCTTCCATTCGTGATAAGGTGAAAAACTTTGACGGCTTAATTCAATTTGAAGACAAAAGCGGAAACTCTGGATACAGAAAATTAGACCTCATTATAGGTGTTCCACCAGAACATTTCGATTCCATCTATCAAAATCTTGTAAAAATCGGGAAGGTACAGGCTAAGCAGATTACCAAGACCGATAAGACCAACGAGTATAAAGAACTCAACGCAAAAAAAACCTCTTTAGAGAAAATCAGGGAGTCCTTGATTGCTTTAAAAGAAAAAGGCGGAAAAATAGAAGAATTTATGCAGCTCGAAAATCGAATCTTAGAAATTGAACAGCAACTTCAGGAACTAGGAGTCAGTCTGGGCTACTTCGATGATGAGAATGAATTTTGTACCGTAAAAGTAGTCCTTTCGGAGGGTCAAGAACTTAAAATCAGTCTAACGCAACGCATAAAAGTTGCTTTGGAATGGACGATACAATACTATCTCATGCTAATGGCAGGGCTATTCTTTATGACCCTTTTTGCCTATTTAGCTTTACTATCAATTGACAAACTTAAATCTAATAATTACTACTAAATCTCCGTTGTTACGGAATTAAAAACAATACTATGACACATATTAAAAACCTTATTGGAACAAGCCTTATGACCCTTGCATTAACCATGGGTTACGGGTGTGAAAGCAAACCTAAAAAAACAACTGAACCGCTAATAGCGCAGGCAACCCTAACTGAAAGCAAACCTAATAATAACGTGGTAAAAATTGCGTTGCTACTCGACACAAGCAACAGTATGGATGGGCTTATCAACCAAGCCAAATCACAACTTTGGGATATCGTAAATAAATTTACCCATGCAAAATGCGGAAATGAGGCCCGGCCCAAGCTTCAAATCGCTTTGTACCAATATGGCAATGACGGCCTATCATCTAGAGATGGCTATATTCAGCAAGTATTAGGCTTTAGCAATGACCTTGATGAGATTTCGGAGAAACTTTTTTCATTGACTACCAATGGTGGAGAGGAATTCTGTGGCGAGGTCATACAAACATCTTTAAAGCAACTCGAATGGGGCAAAAATGAAGATAACCTTAAAATGATATTTATAGCTGGTAACGAGCCTTTTGATCAGGGGGAGCTAAATTACCACGATGCCGTTACCAATGCCAAGGAAAAAGATGTAGTGGTAAACACTATTTTCTGCGGCAACTACGAACAGGGTATCAATACTTTTTGGAAGAACGGAGCAAACCTTACTGGCGGAGAATACATTGCAATAGACCACAACAGAAAGGTAGTTCACATAGATACACCTTACGACGAGGTCATCATCAAATTGAATTCTAAATTGAATAAAACCTATATCTCTTACGGAACTTTAGGGCAATCAAAAATGAAATCTCAAAGAAAACAAGATTCTAATGCGATGGAAATGGAAGAAGCAGTAGCCGTTAAAAGAGCGGTCAGCAAAAGTTCAGCGCTTTATAATAATTCTTCCTGGGATTTAGTAGATGCTATCGAGGATGACGCTGATGTTATTTCTGGAATTTCAGACAGAGACCTTCCTGCGGCACTAAAAGGAAAGTCTGAAAAAGAAATTAAGATCTATGTTGATAACAAAAGATCAGAGCGAGTTAAAATTCAAGATAAGATTCAAGAAGCTAACAAAAAGCGGGAAGCCTATATCGCCAAAAACCAAAAAGAAGGTTCTGAAGGTGAATTGGAAAACGCAATGCTAAGTGCAATTAAAAAACAAGCAGAGAAGAAGAATTACAGATGGGATTAAAATACATGGCCTAAATTAATTAGGTCGCTAATAATCAACTGAGGTTGGTTGGTGTTGAATGTGGGTCTATCTTGGGAAGGGTAGGCCCATTATTTTATTGAGCTGCAGGGCAGTAACAATCGTACTTACGTTCAGATTGGCCAAAATTGTACCCGAGGGTTATTTGGTGAAAGCCACCATTATCAATAATTGCAGAACCTGATTGATATGAGTAATTATACGACACCAAAAAGTTGTTGATATTGGCACCGATGATAGGCGTAATCAGTTGTAATTTTTGGTTTCCAAAAGTATCACCATCTATAAATTGAACGCCATCAAAACTTCTTCTGTAAGACAAGCCTCCCCAAATTCTACCAAATTCCACATCTAGGTAGGCTTTTAGGTTAATATCTATAGTTTTACCGACAGCACCACCTTCAGTAGCAGAACCATCAGCTCTTTTATACCTAAACTCAGAAAGTTGAAACAAAACAGAAGGTTCATACTGCCATTTATCTCTTCCAAAAATGTAGCCCACGGTAGCCAAATATTTTCTTGAATTATCTACCACAGGAACGTTAGCAGTATCTGTTCTTCCCAATCGGTACAATTCTCTTTCAGAACCTAAAATATTCAATACCGCTATATGGGTATAAAATTCCATTTTAGCGTATGACAATCCCAAATCAACATTAAAATAGCCAGCGCTGATTTTATTGTTACCTATTGTCGGATCAGGAACCCCACCGGGAGATACAAACTCGCTTTCATCTAATCTACTTTGTAAATAGGTAGGACTAAGGCCAAACGATAATTGATTTAGATATCGTGCATCGCCTCCTAACTTCAGATGATGCGTATAGGTTGCTTTTGCCCCCGACTGCGAGTGATAACCATTTGCATCATTAAAAACAATGACACCCACACCACTATTACTATCGCCTAGTCTAGCATGAAAATTGGCAGTTTGTAGGTTGGGTGCGTCTTGCACATCGAACCATTGCTTTCGAGCCGTTGCTCGAATTTTAGCTCCTTCGCCAATACCTGCGGTTGATGGAAACACCAAATAGTAATTATCGGCCAAATAATCAAAATAAACAGGAATTCCTTCTTGGGAATAAGACTGCAGACTAAAGGCTAAAATAGATAGGACAACCAGTAAACGCTGTTTCATTGTAATTTTTTGGAAGTAAAAAGTCGGCTAAATAATAGTTATAACGGATGAAATGCTACATTATTATATTATAACTACCTTAGAAAATCGTCGTATTTTTGCATCAAATCACTACTTATGAAAGAGTACACTATCACAGTTATAGAAACCAACAACCCGGCTATATTAAAATTTGAGACAAATCATTTCCTTGTTCAACATCAAAATTATGAGTTCAAGAATATAGATGACGCCAAAAATTCGCCCTTGGCGCAACAACTATTCTATCTTCCGTTTGTAAAAACCGTTTACATATCAGGAAACTTCATCGCAATTGAACGGTACGATATTGTTGACTGGAAGGATGTAAAAGACGAGGTTGCGCAGCAATTGGTAGAATACTTAAATGCCGACGAAGCTATTATTACCGAAACGCAAACTGTTAAAAAAGTAGCTGTAAGTATTTACGCTGAAGTTACTCCCAACCCCGCGGTAATGAAATTTGTAGCCAACCGTAAAATAGTGCCAGCTACCTTGGAATATAAGAACATCGATGATGCAAAAGGTTCGGAGCTCGCCAAAGAATTATTTCATTTTCCTTTTGTAAAAGAGGTTTTTATGGATGAAAATTACGTGTCGGTAACTAAATTTGATGTTGCAGAGTGGGATGATATTACCCTTCAACTCAGAGAACATATTCGCGATTTTATCGCAGATGGCAAAGAAGTTGCCTCAACGCAAAGTATCGTTAAAAAAGCCAAGGAAGCTCCGGCACAACTGCTTAAAGATGCTGATTTGGACGACACTTCGAAGCAAATCATCGATATCTTGGAGGAATACGTAAAACCAGCGGTCGCAAGCGATGGCGGCAATATTTTATTCAAATCTTACGAGGAGGAGAGTAAGACCGTAAACGTTATATTACAAGGAGCTTGTAGCGGTTGCCCTTCCTCGACCTTTACGCTGAAAAACGGTATTGAAACCATGCTGAAAAACATGATGGGAGATAAGGTCAATGAGGTGGTTGCGCTTAATGGTTAATTTGTTGGGGTTAATTTTCGTTTTAATTGAGCCTTTTACAATCGTATTTTATTTCTTAACTTGATAGAAATTCTAAATACAAATAATTATGGCAGTTTTAAAAGTAATCGAGGTATTGGCAAATTCAGATAAAAGCTGGGAAGATGCTGCAAAAAAAGCAATTTCACACGCATCTAAATCCGTAAAAAATATCAGATCGGTTTACATTAATGAGCAAAGCGCAAGTGTTAGCAATGGAGAAATCGATACTTATCGTGTAAATGTGAAAATCACTTTCGAGGTAAAATAATAATTTCTTAGACCATTCTAAAAACGCCACGGGATCGTGGCGTTTTTCTTGGTATTAATCCTGTCGAACAAATATGTTATTTTTATTCCATTATTTCTCAAAACAGTTAAAAACTAGTTTGAAATAATTATATTTTAACCATGCTCCGTAGCCCTTTAATTTATCTTTTTTTTATTTTTTTTCTTGCCTGCGATGAGCAGCCCAAAAACAAGGAAACCATGTCCCATAAATTCACGAACGACCTCATTAAAGAAACAAGTCCGTATTTGCTGCAGCACGCCCACAACCCCGTTAATTGGGAAGCTTGGCACCCAGAAGTATTGCAAAGAGCAAAAGACGAGAATAAATTAATACTTATAAGCATCGGCTATTCAGCATGCCATTGGTGCCACGTTATGGAACACGAATGTTTCGAAGATGAAGAGGTCGCTGAAATAATGAATAAAAATTTCATTAATATTAAAATTGATAGGGAAGAACGGCCCGATGTAGACCATATTTATATGGATGCGCTACAATTAATGACCGGTAGCGGTGGTTGGCCATTAAATATCGTTGCCCTACCTGACGGCAGGCCTTTTTGGGGAGCTACCTACGTTGAGAAAGAAAACTGGATCAAGACGTTGAAGCAACTCTCAAAAGCTTTTATCGAGGATCATGAAAAAGTAACCGAATATGCCGATAATCTAGCAAACGGCATAAAGCAAAGTAATTTGATTGCTGTAGCTTCTAATACCGATGTTCTTAACAGCGAAAATATTGAAACACTGGTGCAAGACTGGTCTAATTATTTTGACACCTACTTAGGTGGCTACAAACGGGCACCGAAATTTATGATGCCTACCAACTTGAATTTTTTATTGCACTACGGTATTGCCAAAAATGACAAAAATGTACTCGACTATGTCAATACTTCGCTCACACGTATGGCATGGGGTGGTATATTTGACCAAGTTGCCGGTGGGTTCTCCCGTTACTCAGTTGACACCAAATGGCATGTACCCCATTTTGAAAAAATGCTCTACGATAACGGGCAATTAGTTAGCCTGTATGCGAAGGCATACGCGGCCACTGGCAATGAACTGTACAAACAAGTGGCAGCCCGTACGGTTGATTTTGTACAAAATGAGCTAACAGATGAGAGTTTTGGCTTTTTCTCTTCTTTAGATGCCGATAGCCTTACCCCAGAAGGGGAACTGGAAGAAGGCGCCTATTATGTTTGGAAAGAAGCTGAACTTCAATTACTGTTAGGAGATGATTTCGCTTTATTCAAAGACTATTTCAATATCAATAGTTATGGACATTGGGAAAATGGTAATTACGTACTTATTAGAGATGCCGAAACCGCGCAAATAGCTGATAAACATAACCTACAGCCAGAGGAATTAGAAAAAACCATTTCCGCAAATCTTATTATTTTAGACACAGAACGTAACAAAAGGCAACGACCAAGGTTGGATGATAAAATATTGACCTCGTGGAACGGATTGATGTTAAAAGGCCTTACCGATGCTTACCGCTATTTGGGAGATAAAAAGTATTTAGATCTTGCACTAAAAAATGCGTTGTTTATAGAAAGTAAAATGTTACAAAAAGACGGTTCGTTACTTCACAATCACAAAAATGGGAAAAGCACGATCAATGGCTATCTCGAAGATTATGCATCGGTTATCGATGCTTACATCGGTTTATATGAGGTGTCATCAGATGAAAAATGGCTCGACTTGTCAAAACAACTAACCGATTATTGTCTAAAGCACTTTTTAGATGAAGAGAGCGGGCTCTTCTTTTTCACTTCTAAAAAAGATGATTTTATTATTAGAAGAACACTCGAAACCGTTGATAATGTGGTACCAGCTTCTAACTCCATCATGGCAAACAACCTGTTTCGATTGTCTCGATTCTACTTTGAAAAATCATACGAAAGTCAGGCACTTGAAATGCTAAATCGGATGCAGGAAAATTTAAACGAAAATGCCCAAAATCATTCGAACTGGTTGCATTTAAACCTATTTATGACACGCCCATTTTATGAAGTTGCAATTGTCGGAGACAATCATACAACTTCCAAAATAGCATTACAGAAGAATTACTTACCGAACGCAATTTTTGCAAGCACCGAAAATGATAGTGGCGTTCCAATTCTAACAGAACGATTTTTTCCGCCGGAAACCCTTATCTACGTATGCGAACATGGTTCCTGTAAACTTCCGGTATCAGAAACCTCAAAGGCATTACAATTCCTAAAGGAATAGAAAATGTTGATATGAGTCAGCATTCAGTGTAATTCTACATTCTTTAGATAGGTAAATTCGCTAGCTTGCACACTTTAAAAATTGTTATGGAAAAATTGACTAATTACGAGGCGCATATTGAAAGTGCCATTAAATGGATGTGGGATGCACTACCAAGCCTGATTTTGGCTCTGGTTATACTTTTCGTCGGTGTTTATGTAATTCGATTTCTGAACAGGATAATAAAGAAATTCTTTGCGCGAAAAGACTATGATCCGGCTTTAGAAACATTCTTACAAAGTTTTATCAGTATTGGGCTGAAAATAGTGCTCTTTGTTCTAGTGATTACACAACTAGGCGTGCAATCTTCATCGCTAGTGGCCATTGTCGGAGCCGCTGGTCTGGCAATCGGGCTGGCTTTACAAGGTTCCTTATCGAACTTCGCAGGAGGCGTACTCATTTTACTTTTTAAACCATTTAAAGTTGGAGATTTTATTTCGGCACAAGGGCAAGACGGTACTGTGCGGGAGATTACCATATTTTACACGAAACTTACCACCTTTGGCAATCAAGTCGCCATTATCCCGAACGGCAAACTATCGAACGACAATGTTGTCAATTACAATACTATGCCTACTCGTAGGGACAATCTTAAGATTGGTGTCGGTTACGGGTCTAATATCAAAGAGGCTAAAGATATTTTACTTCAAATTTGTGCTGATTACGAAAACATTCATCAAGAACCCGTTCCGGAAGTATATGTTGATGGTCTTGGTGATAGCTCGGTTAATTTAACACTTCGGTTTTGGTCCGATGTTACTGTATTTTGGCCTGCTCATTTTCATGTCATCGAAGAAGCTAAGAAACGTTTTGACGTAGCGGGAATAGAAATTCCTTTTCCCCAGCGTGATGTTCATGTTAAAGGCCCTCAGCCTGCTTTAAAATAAGGCTTAAGTCTTTTTCTTTGTAAGCAATACAAAATCTTTTAAGTAGAACGGTTCAAAGTAAGCCACATCTTCAAACTGTTTCGCCAGAAATTTGGCATGCGACAGCTGGGCCATTTCCCTTGCGGAAGGCACCACCACTGTATTAAATTCAAAATTGCCTAATAGATATTCCTTGCACTTTTCGGCGCCATTGCCCAAAAGCAATACCTTCCCTTTTTCGGCAAATTCGGAAAAAGAAGTTTCAGTGATTATTTCTGCCTTTGTTTCGCGGAGGGTATTGAATTGGGAATCAAATACGCAGGAATACACCTCCATTCTGCGCGCATCTAAAACAGGAATAACAAAATCTACCTTGTTATTCTTGTTCTGATGCGCCATACTTTCCAAAGTAGCAATGGAGATAAGAGGAATATTCAATGAAAAACAGAGTCCCTTTGCTGCTGATACACCTATACGTAGTCCCGTATAAGAACCCGGTCCTTTGCTTACCGCTATAGCATCTAATTCCGCAAAAGAGATAGAGACCATTTCAAGCACTTCCTGCATAAAAACATGCAATTGTTCTGCATGGGAATACTTGGGGCTATCATGTTCTTTAATCGCCAATACCTCGCCGTTATTAGCAACACTTACCGAGCAATTGGTAGTAGCGGTCTCTAAATTTAAAATCATTCCCATATCTGTAGTAAAGATATACCTATTACCTAAAACAAAAAGACCTGAACAGTTTTCAATCCGTTCAGGTCTTTCGTTTTTTCTAACAATAATGTTTTACTTAAGTTCTAAGGGAATTCCAAAATAAAATTCCAATATTTTCAATCTAAAAATATAATTATATTTTGTTCGTATTACATCTGCCTCCGCATTATCAACAAGAATCTGCGCTTGGCTAAAGTCGAATGAATTCATTAGCCCCACATCAAAACGTTCTTTAGAATATTGATAAGCTAACCTTCTTGCTTCCAATGTTTTTTCAGCTGCCTCGTACGCTTTTGAAAACGTGGCAACATCAACATAAGCTTGTTGTACGGTTGCTTCTAAAGCAAGTTTATCTTGCTCAAATTGAAGCTGGGCCTGTGCAACACCAATTTTAGAACGCTTAATGTTATTCTTAACACTGAAACCATTAAATACGGGAACATTAATCTGAAAGCCATACGATATTCCGTCATTGAGGTACAACTGGTCTTCAAAATTATCTCTAAACGTAAATGTTTCATTCGTAATGGGGTCAAAACCGACCCTGAATTGATTACTATAAAAAGTATTGTACCCGAAAAACGCACTTAGCGTAGGATATAAAGCTCCCTTTGCTATTTGCACATCCTTTTCGGCCAAATCTACGTTTAACTGAGAGAATTTGATGTCATTTCGAAACTCCAAGGCTTTCTCGAAAATAACTTTTGGGGAGTTATTTAAAATATCTGAAGGCGGTATGTCAAAAGTATCATCGGCAATTTTAAAATTTTCATAGTCAGTTATCTGCAACAATTGAGCAAGGCTTATTCTTGAAATCAAAACTAAATTCTCATTTGTTATAATCTGCTGCTCCTGACCCGCGGCCGTTGCTTCTATATTTAACAAATCTCCACGAGGGGAAACACCGGATTCTACCAATTCTTTAGTCCGTTTCAAATCTTGTTCTGTAGCTGCATACTGTGCTCTTGAAACCTTTAGCGCCTCTTTGTTGGAAAGTATTTGCAAATACCCATTAGCTACATTCAGACTTATATCATCCTTTAAATCATCCAATCGATATTGACTCGAAATGGCCGTCAATTTGGCCCTATTAAGCCTATGAACATTTCGTAGGCCATCGAACAAAGTAACATTTGAGGATAGTCCCGGAGAAACCGAAAATATTGTTCCAGAAACGTTACTATTACTGTTGGGGTCAACCACGAGTCCGGACCGTTCCGATATTCCCATATTGGCATTGAAGTTAGGAAGAAAAGACCCAATTGCATCTGATTTATTTAGTAACGCCGCTTCCAAATCAAGTTCTGCCTGCTCTACGGTCAGATTGTTCTCCAAGGCGTAGCCAACACATTCTTCAAGTGTCCATTTCTTTTGCTGTGCCGAAAGTATTCCCAAGGAAAAAACTAGCAACAGCGCTGTGAGTTTAAGCTTCATTTTGTTGATTTTTGATTTTGATTGATGTTTTATTCTTCTGTCTCGCCTTCAGCTCCTTCTTCCTCACCCTTCTTTATGGGCTCGGTTTGATTCCATTGTTTCACATTGTCATCTTCCGTCAGACCAGAAAGTATTTCAATATTTACTCCGTCGGAAATACCAACTTCTATATCTTTTCGTTCAAATTTCTGATCACTCTCGGCACCTTCTAATAGCTCTACATACGGTTTATTCGTTTTCTTGTCAAACTGCAATAGTGCTTCTGGTATAACCAGAATACTATCTTTCTCTTCTAAAACAATAGAGGCATTCGCACTATAACCTGCTCTAATGAAAACACCTTCTCTTACCTCGACATCACCCTCGATTTTAAACTGAACAGCACCAGTCTCTTCCACTCCTTTAGGTGCAATAAACTTTAATTTCGCATCCAATTCTTCTCCCTCTAGCGCACCAAGACTTATTTTAAGGTCTGTTCCCAATTTTAATTTACCAACCTCGCCTTCATCAACTTTCCCTTCAAAAACCATTTTACCTAAATCGGCAATAAATGCAATTGTTGTTCCTGCATTAAAGTTATTGGCCTGTATAACCTGGTCACCTTCCTCAACCGGTATCTGAAGAACCGTACCGGCCACTGTTGCTCTAATGTTTGTGTTAGCAGAAGCAGAACCGCCAGCTGACCCTTTTCGGATAATCTGATAATCTGCCTGAGCATTTGACAACTCTTGTTTGCCCTGTTCATAGCGCAACTGCAAACTATTGAAATCTTGACTTGCAATCACTCCTTTATCAAAAAGAGTCTTGTTTCTATCAAATTCTATCTTTGAATTGTTCAGGGCTAGTTCTGCATTACGCACCCTACCCCTTGCAGAATTCAATGACTGTTCATTAGGTACGATTTTGATTTTTGCGATTAGGTCTCCAGCTTTTACTTTAGCCCCTTCCTCTAAGTAAATCTTTTCGATGATTCCTGTTATTTGGGGTTTGATTTCAACCTCATCCTCAGGAATTACTTTACCAGTAGCAACTGTTTTCTTAACTATATTTGAAATAAACGGTTGTTGCGTATTATAAGTAATCGGTGATTTACTATTCGATTTTACAAAAAACGCCACTGCCCAAAGTGCTGCGAGTACAAGCAGTATAATCAATACGTATTTTACAATTTTGTTCATTTTAAAATGTATTAGTTGTTTTAGTTATTCTTCTCTTAATGCATCAATTGGTTTAATGCTTACTGCTCTTTGTGCAGGTATTAACCCTATCAATATACCTAGTACCACCATCAATAATAACGACCCTATCACATAAGGTATCGGCACTGTAGGGTTCGTATATGGTAAATCTACATCCTGTGTAAATGTGTCGATTAATTTTAGTGTTGCAGCTCCACAAATAATTCCTATGATGCCTGCCAATAAGGTCAATACCAAAGCTTCGATGATAATTTGGTTTCTAACTTCAGAGGGGGTAGCACCAAGTGCCCTCCGAACCCCAAGTTCCTTGGTTCGTTCTTTTACAGAAATCAAAAGTATATTGCCGATACCAATTACGCCTGCCAGAATAGTGGCTATACCGACTATTAGCGACAAAAAAGTAAGTCCGTCGGAAAAACCGAAAATTTTCTTGAAAACTTCACCAAGATTAAAAGCACCTATAGCCTTTTCATCGGTTGGGTCCACTTTATGTATACGTCGCAATGCCGCTTTTATATCCTGTTCTGCTTGAACCACATCGGCATCATCAAAAGCCGCTATCGTAAACCAAGAAACGTTATCGCCGGTATTATATAACTTTCTGTAGGTCGTGAAGGGAATAAAAATATCACTGTCATTATCGAATGGACCACCCCCAGCAAATTTATGCACACCAACTACCTGAAAGTTTACATTTTCAATAGCAATGTATCCTCCTATCGGCTCTTCGTCCTCATCAAATAGTTCTCTTTGGGTGCGTTCACCGATAACACATACCTTGCGCTCCTGTTCAATATCAGCATCATTGATAAAACGCCCGCCATCATAGATTTTTTTAGGTGCAATTTTCGTAAACTCCGGAAAATCCCCAAAAACCGAATAACTTCCTGAACGTATACCTCGTTTTATGACCCCCGGGTTACTTCCAAAAAATCCTTTCACATTTCTTGGAGCAATTGCCATAATTTCTGGAACTTGTTGACGCAGCACGTCAACATCCTGAATTTTCAACTGTATTCTGCGACCCGTCTTAAAGCCTGCATACGGTTTGCTAGTGCTAGATGAAAAAACGAACATACTATTACGCGCTATGCTCTTGAATTCTTTTTCAAATCCATTATCCAAACCCTTTGAAGCACCTGACAATCCTATGTAAATGTATATTCCGATGAAAACCCCTATCATGGTCAAAAACGTACGGAGTTTGTTCTTTCGTATAGATTGAAAGATCTCGACCCATGTATCCCTATCGAACAGTTGTCTCATTTTATTCGTCTCTTAATGCCACAATCGGCTTAATTCGCGCAGCCTTCCTAGCCGGGATATAAGCCGCCAGTGTTCCACAGATTATCAATAAAATCGTAACAAACACAGCCATACCAGAATCAATGGCAGGTTTGGTTATAAAATAATTATCCTCCAAAAACTCTCCTTGAATAGCATTAAGCACAATTATTCCTAAAATCATTCCTATAAACCCGAAGACTGCTGTAATAAAAATAGACTCTAATAAGATTGCGCTGATAATCGTTTTTGGAGTGGCACCCATCGCCTTGCGAATACCGATTTCCTTTGTGCGCTCCTTAACGATAAAAACCATAATATTACTAATACCGATAACTCCTGAAATTATTACCACAAAAGCAATCAGTGAAATAATAATTTTCAACACTCCTGCAAATTGCTGTTGCGTTTTTAAAGCCTCTGCAACGTTTTCCATGCGAATGCCTCTGGGGTCTATTGGATTGATTTCCTTTTTCTGACGAATATAGGTATCGAGTCTTTTTTGAAATTTCATTGCCCCGTCATAACCAATCGCCTCGTTGAAAGCCAATATTATTTCCCCTATTTTATCATTATTGCCTTCTATTAACTGCCGTGTAGTAAACGGGATAAAAATATTACGCTCTTCGTTATCTCCCCCGTCATCCTGAAAAACACCTATCACCCTAAAAGCACTTCCAGAAACATCTATATATTTACCCAGGGCATCATCACCTTCAAAAATATCTTTCTCGACCATTCTGCCAATTACGGCATATTTCGCTTTTTCTCGTATATCATTTGCATTGATATACCTACCTTTCATGATGATGGTCTTTTCTGCAAATTGCATACCCGGACCAACTCCGGAGGTGGTGTAATTATCTGATTTGTCTTTATAGGTAACCGTGCTACCACGACGAATTCTAGGGGTTACGTAGTCGACAAGTGGCCCAAATTCTTTGTAGACATCATCTAAATCCCCATTTTCGAACTCAATTTGTCGCTTTGCTTTATAGCCTGCATAAGGCAGTGTAGTTTGTTGAGGGTAGATTCTAATAATATTGGTAGCATCATTTCCAAAAAACTTGGTAAAAGTATTGTTGAGGCCATTACCCATACCAAAAAGGGTAACAAAAATAAAAATACCCAAAGCCACGGTGAAGCCGGTCAGAAAAGTACGCAGCTTATTTTTCTGAATCGCTTCGAATATTTCTTTCCAAATGTCCCTATTGAACATACTGTGCCGCTCTTACCTGTTCTACCTTCTTGTCTTCTATAATAACCCCATCTTTAAGATGTACAATGCGCTTGCACATATCGGCGATATCGGGTTCATGGGTAACTATTAAAATGGTGTTGCCTTGATCGTTTATTTTTTGGATCAAATCCATTACCTCGTAAGAGGTCTTACTATCCAAAGCTCCGGTAGGCTCATCGGCCAAAAGCACCTTTGGTTCTGCCGCCATTGCTCTTGCTATCGCCACACGTTGTTTTTGACCCCCAGAAAGTTCGCTTGGCAAATGCCCTGCCCATTCTTTTAGACCAACTTGCTCCAAGTATTTCAAGGATTTTTCTTGACGCTCTTTTCGACCAACTTTTTGATAATATAGAGGCAGCGCCACGTTCTCCATAGCATTCTTGTAATTGATTAGGTTGAACGATTGAAATACAAAGCCCAAAAACTTATTACGGTAATTGGCCGCTTTTGTTTCGTTCAGATTTGCAATAGGAACGCCGTCTAGCGTATACGTACCCTCATCTAACTCATCGAGCATTCCGAGAATATTGAGTAAGGTAGATTTTCCGGAGCCTGAAGACCCCATAATCGCCACTAACTCGCCCTCTTTTACGGAGAAATTGATTCCTTTTAAAACATGTAGGGAATTGCTTCCCATCTTATAAGACTTGTGAAGATCTTTAATTTCAATCATGTTGGTTTGCTTAGTGTTCGGGCATCCTATATGGCAGCTCTTGGTATATGACCTACAAGTTGCTGAAATGTTACAAGATTTCCGTAATTTTTTTGTTAAAAAATCAATTTTTCATTTCTGGCTCTTCCAATATATTCCAGACTTTTATATTATCGTCTTTAGATATACCCGATTTTACCTCTACGAACATGCCGTCGCTGATTCCCAATTCAACATCTTTTCGTTGAAATTTCTGATCGCCGGCAGCAATCTCTACAAAAGGCTTCTTAGTAACATCATCAAACTGTACCAGCGCTTCTTTAACTGCCAAAACACTATCTGCCCTACTCAATATAATCGACGCATTGGCACTAAGGCCTGCTCGAATGAAAACGGAATCTTGCTTCTTAAGCGTTCCTTTTATCTCAAATTGAATCGCTCCATTTTCAGCTACGCCTTTAGGAGCGATATAATCCAAAATCGCATCAAAAACTTTATTCTCAATGGCACCGACGGTAATTTCTAACGGAAGCTCCTCCTTTATCTTTCCTACTTCCGATTCATCTACCTTGCCCTCGAATATCATCTTATCCACATCTGCAATAGCAGCAATGGTAGTTCCTTCATTAAAGGTGTTGCTTTCGATAACTTGATTGCCGACTTCTACGGGCACATCCAACACCATTCCGCTTACGGTTGCCCTGATCTGCGTATTTGCTGAATTGCCTAAGCCCCTGGTAGTTCCGGTCTTTATAATATCGTATCGTTTGTTTGCTGCGCCGTAGGCTTGTTTCGCTTGATCCAAGGTCAATTGTGCTCTTTCTAAATCGACTTTAGAGACTACACCCTTATCAAATAGGTTTTTTTGGCGCTCGTAGTTTCGACGTTGGTCATCTAGACCTATTTTTGATTCGTCTATACCATTTCTAGCATCGTTTAAAGCGTTTAAGTTGGGTACGACCTTAATTCGGCAAATCAAGTCTCCAGATTTTACATAGTCCCCTCCCTCAACGAAAATCTCTTCAATTACCCCAGATATATTGGGTTTGATAAGCACTTCTTCCAAAGGCAAAATACTGCCCGTTGCGACCGTCTTCTTTACAATGGTCTGCGTTGATGCCTGCTCGGTTTCATAGACCACAGGATCCTCTGCGTTCTTTTGATATAAGTAATACATAGCTCCGCCAAACGCGACTACGATTAGCAACAGAATGATCCTAGTAACTGATTTTTTCATTTGAATCTAATTTATTTGATTGATTGCTATTTTCTTATTCTGTTCGCAGCGCATCAATAGGTTTTACTTTAATTGCACTATTTGCCGGAATGAAGCCTGCTAGTAGCCCTGATACCATTAAAATAACCAAGGCACTAATTACGACCCCTAAACTAACACTCGGGTTTAGGAACATATCTACCGGGCCGACGCTATCTAACAGTGCATTTACCCCATAGATAAATAAAGCGCCGAACGAGATACCTGCCATCCCTGAAATTATAGTCAAGAAAACCGACTCCATTAAAATTTGTCCTTTAATCGACCATGGGCCTTCCCCTAGCGCCCGGCGTATTCCGATTTCCTTGGTACGTTCTTTTACCACGATCAACATAATATTACTTACGCCGATAATGCCTGAAAGCAAAACTAGAATGCCAACAAAATACCCTATAAATGTAATTGCCCCGAAAAGGCTTTGTATGCGACCGAACTCCTCGTACAAATCAAAATGCCCAACGGCGCGGTCATCATCTGGATGAATTCTTCTATTTTCCTTGACCACATCCATAACTTTATCTTTTAGACTAGTAATCGAGTTGCCATCTTTTGCGGTAATGGCCATCCAACCCACATCATTGCCACGATTAAAGGCTTGGGAAAATGCAGTGAACGGCACAAATATTTCCTTTTGACCTTCCTCCCCATCACCATTATTACTGTTCTTTTTATAAGTACCCACTACCGTAAAACTGACACCTTGAATTTTCACATAACTACCAATGACTTCCTCACCCTTTTCATACAGTTCTTTTTTTACTCCTTCGCCAATAACAGCGATTTTTCTCTTTTCATTGATGTCATTATAGTTTAGAAAACGACCTGAAGTTATGGTCATCGGATCTTGTTCAATATACTCTGGGTAATCACCGTATACATTAAAGGCACCCGTTCTAATTCCTCTAACGACATTATTATTCCCACCAAAACCACCAAGTTGATTTCTTGGCGAAACAAATCTAAGATCAGGAACCTGTTCCTTTATAGCAGCAACATCTTCCACTTTAAAGTTATACCGTCTTCCTTTGGGCAGCCCTTTATATTCCTTCGTTGTAGTTTGCGTCCACATGAACATGGTGTTCGTCGCGATATCACCAAAATCAACCATAATGCCATTTTGAAAACCTTTTCCCGCAGATAAAAGAATGATTAAAATAAGAATACCCCAAAACACACCAAAAGCTGTCATAACAGTTCTGAACCAGTTGGTAGTCAGTACTTCTAAAATTTCTTTCCAACGGTCTCTGTTGAACATGGTTTTATATTAGATGTTAGATGTTAGATGTTAGATGTTAGATGTTAGATAAAAACTATTTTTTCTAAACTCATAGACTCATAAACTTTTTTTTATAACTCTTGTCTCCTATCTTCTGTCACCTGCCAAATTATCTTTTGTCTCTTGTCTCAAAAAATCATTCGTGCCTCAACGCATCGATAGTATGAATATTGGCAGCTTTCCATGCTGGAAAAAATCCGGCGAATACTCCTGCGAAAATCAAAACAAAAACGGTCGTCAAGGCAACATTAAAATTCACCGAGGGGTTCAATAAATAATCAACCTCAATATAAGGGCCAACGAACTCTAACAGCCCCATACTAAAAATAAGTCCGCTAAAGCCTGCAATGGTAGTTACGAAAATGGCTTCTTGCAGAATCATACCAACGATAGACCATGGTTTGGCACCTAAGGCTTTCCGGATGCCTATTTCTCTAGTACGCTCTTTAACTACAATTAACATGATATTGCTTACTCCGACAACACCGGCGATTATAGTAAACACCCCTACAATCCAGAAAAATAGTTTGATATTGTCGATTAGCGTAAAAAAGCGTTTCGCATTCTCCAATGTATTAAAACTGCCTATGGCGCTCTCGTCATCAGGGGCAACGGTATGTGTTTCTTGAAGGTAACTTTTCATTTGAGCGGTTACGGCCATTGATTGTGCCACGGCCTCATCAAAGTTCTCAACCGGTTTCATCGTGAAGTACATATTGTTGACTCTATCGGCACCGTTAAATACCGCCTGAGCGGTGGTAATGGGTATCACAATCCTGTTTTCGTCGCGTTCACTAGGATCACCGTACACCCCGATTACCTTAAAATTGATACCTGCTATGATCACATGTTCTTCTAAGGGGTTTTCATTATTCTTGAAAAGTTCGTTTTTTATTTTATTGCTGATTACCGCAACTTTAAGCTTACCCTCTAAATCTGCAAAATTCAGAAAACGACCGCTAATCATGTACTGGTTCTCGAGCATTTGAAAAGATGGTGTTACCCCTTCTACGCGATACGAACCTGTTTCTTTTTTATACACTATTAAAGCATTACGGACTCGAAATACCCCACTTTTGCTATCGAGTACATCGGCATACTTATTTTCGAGGTATTCAAAGTTGTTATTTCGCATTTGAATGGAACGGCCAGCGTTAAGACCCTTATATGCCTTTGAAGTAGAATTCGTCCAGAAACCAAAACGCGTGCTGGCATCGCTTTCAAACTCTTTCGCAATACCATTTTGCATGCCTTGACCAAAACCCAATAAGATTACGAGAATAAATATTCCTGAAGCTACGGAAAGACCCGTAAGGAACGTCCGTAATTTGTTTTTACGGATAGTATCAAAGATTTCTTGCCATCTTTCGATGTCGAACATGTGATTGGTTTGATGATTGATGGTACCATAGGGGGCAGATGGCACGTTAATAAGACTATCTTATAATCTAATTGTTACAGTTTGAATTCTTAAGAAAAAGTTAAATTTATTCTACTTTTTCATTCTTCTATAGATATAAAAGAAAAGTACACCTACCAAAATATAAGGAATCGTCATAAGGTATACGATACCATCATTTACCCCTTCGGCCGCAGTCGTGTTTCCTTCACTTTCCAATACCGCACGACACATGGCACATTGTGCCGCTCCTACTTGAGGTACGACAACAGTGAAAACAAAACCAATTAAAAACCTTCTCATACTAGGCCCTTCGAATGCCCAAGGGTGATATTTCAATTAATTAGGGTAATACGGTGAAATCATAATATAAACCACTACTCCGGTTATCGCCACATACAACCAAATGGGAAAAGTGATTTTTGCCAATTTTCGGTGTGCCTCAAACTTTTTTAAGTAAGCACGCGCGTAAGTTTTTAAAACCAAAGGAATTATAGCTATCGATAAAATAATGTGAGATATCAAGATGAAATAATATACATATCGCATTAGGCCTTCACCGCCGTAAGAAGTGGAATCAGATGTCATGTGATATCCTATATACATGACCAAAAATAGCAAGGATAACACAATGCAGCTCGTCATTATGTTTTGATGTAATTGTCTTTTGCCATTCTTAATGGCTAGCACTGCGAATACAAGTAAAATAGCTGTTAATCCGTTGATTGAAGCATATATCGGCGGCAAAAAACCCAAGCGTTCTATATCGGGAATCTTTACCCTAAAAAGTAATGCTACCACTATAGGGACTACTATCGAAACCACAGTGATAATCCTATTGAAATTCTTTTCTTTTTGTGCCTCCGACTTCATCTATTCCTCTAGTAATTTTTTAATATCTTCTTTCAAAATGGAAATCTGCTGGGTCTCCCCATGATCATTTATACCTAATTCTTCGGCTATATGCCCTCTGTAGTATACTATAGGGTTACCATGCTTATCTACTCTGGAACGTATGTATCCTTTTTTGTCGATCAAAGCGAACATTCCCGAATGTTCAAAACCCCCATCTACATCTGGCGCTTCGGCCGCAAAAATATTGAACCCAGAATTAGCCAAATCAAAGATCACTTCTTGTTCCCCTGTCATTAAATTCCAATCTAAATCGTTGATGCCATAGCGTTCAGCATACTCTTTTAATACGCTAGGAGTATCGTATTCAGGCGTAATGGAAAAAGACGCAATCCCAAAATCATCGTTATTCCCAAATTCCCTTTGAATTGTCACAAGGTTCTTATTCATTATGGGGCAGATTGATGGGCAGGCAGTAAAGAAAAATTCCACCACAAATACTTTTCCACTGTAATCTGAATTCGAAATCAGCAAGCTATCTTGATTGATGAATGCAAACTCTGGAACCCTTCTTTTTTTACTGTCCAGCAAAACATAGGCTAATTCGTCGCTATTGTTTTTGATATTCATGCGATCGTTTTCGACCACGTTCCCAGATTTTAAACGGTCGATTATTCTCGGAATCACTATTATCCCGAAAATTAAAACCACCAAAGAAACCCAAACATACGTGTACTTGCCTTTCATTTCATCAACTATTTCTCCCGTCGATTCGTATTTTTTTTAAGTGCCAATCGATACTCTGCGAGAATTATTTTTACGTCGTCGACCATTTTATTATTCAAATCCGCAACCGATGTGCTATTAAAACCATATTTGGTCTGTTCATCTTCATCATCTACCCTACCTCTGAGGTTAAGGTCTTTATCAACAATAAAAACGTAAGGCGTAGCATAATCATCGTCTAGCATAAAATCTGTCTTCAGACTATTGAAAAATGTGCTTATTGCGATAGTATCTGCCTGTACGAAATTCCATTTTACGACATCGGCGAGCTCGTTCAATTCTTTTTTAAGCTGTACCACTTTTGTTTCGGTACCATTCGGAACTACCATGACGAATTGAAAATCAGTAAACTCGTAAAACCGTTTGTAAACCTTTTGATTTAGATTTAACGCATTTGATTTCTTTGAATCTATATCATTTCCTAAAAAACCTAAAACGGTAATCTTATTTTTAAGAGAAATGCCATCGTTTAAGGGCGGTACTTCCTGAATATTTTCAGTTAATGTTGCGAGTTTTCCAAAATTGGTAGTGCCCGACAAAAAGAAGAGGTAGGCCACAATGGGCAGCACAAAAAGCGTTACTAAAACTAAAGTTTTCTTCATCACCAAAATTGTATATACAAAGATAACTCACAAAGCCCAAACGCACAGATTTTAGGGCATAAAAAAGGACGGTTTATAACCGTCCTTTGCTATATACTTTTAATCAAGTGATTTAAAAATTCCACTCTACAAAGCCTGTTTTATATACTTCATACACGTAATCTGCTTCGAGCAATAAAATAAACACTAAATAAGCTACCAGGAATATGGGTGTCCATACGATGGCTCTTCTTAAAGATGTTTTTTCATCACGCAAGTGCATAAAATCCCATGCGATATAATATGCTTTTACAAGAGTAAGGATGATAAAAATCCAATTGAGAACTTTCATCCCTAAAAAAGAATTCTGAGTAAGTGCAGCAGGCTTAATAATACCAAGTGCAACTTCAACTATAGTAACCAAGGTCAAGAATATCAAAACACCCCAAATCTTTTGGATATTGTTCTTGAACTTTACCGTTCCTCTAAAAATCGCTAATTTATGTTCGTGTTCCATTATTAATCGTTAATGGTTAATTGAAATACTTTAAACTGATTCCCGTCTGCGCGGGAATGACAAAACATTATACTAAGTAAAAGAAGGTAAATACGAATACCCAAACTAAATCTACAAAGTGCCAGTACAGTCCTACTTTCTCCACCATTTCATAGTGCCCTCTTTTTTCGTAGGTGCCTATTACCACATTAAAGAAAATTATGAGGTTGATCAATACTCCCGAGAATACGTGAAAACCGTGAAAACCAGTGATAAAGAAAAAGAAATCTGCAAATAGCCTGCTACCATATTCATTTCTAACAAGGTTTGCACCCTCTACGACCATTACACCATCTTTTATTTTTTCTAGAGTTTCTTCTCTATTCAACAGTGTCTTTTCGCCTTCTTCGTTGATTAACTCAGTACGAATCAAAATATTCGGATCTGCTTTTAGGCCGGCGATCACCTCATTTAAGTTATAACTTGTTTGGTAGCCTTCGTCGTAATACCAAACCCCGTTTTTTCTTTCATGCGCTTCTCTATCATCAGAAATTTCTTTGGCAAATTCAGCGAGAGCTGCACGCTCGCCGGTATCGGCTTTTACAAATTGTAAAATTCTACCGCCTTTGGTTTCAATCGCACCATAATCACCTTTGATAAATGTTGCCCACTCCCATGCTTGTGAGCCGACGAAAATAGCACCACCTATGATGGTCAGGAACATATACCAGATAACGGCATTCTGCTTCATTTTATGACCAGCATCTACCGCCAATACCATAGTAACCGACGACATAATCAAAACAAACGTCATAAACGCTACATAATACATTGGAAAATTACCGTGAAAAAACGGCACGTGGGTGAATACTTCATCCGCAATAGGCCATGTTTCTATAAACTTGAATCTTGAAAAGCCGTAAGCGGCCAAGAAGCCAGAGAATGTCAAGGCATCCGAAACAAGGAAGAACCACATCATTAATTTGCCATAACTGGCATTTAAGGGGCGGTTGCCGCCTCCCCAAACATTTTCTTCAGAATCTGTAGTTACAGTAGAATCCATAAATATCAACCTATTGTTAAAACTTACACAAATTTACAGTTTTCTTCGTGCATTCAAAACCCATTCGTTATCAAAACTGACATTATTGCAAAATATTATTTAACGAAGGTCATAAACAGCATTAAGTACACCCATAAAATGTCTAAAAAATGCCAAAAAGTAGCCCCTAATGAAAGACCTAGATGTTCTTCTGCGGTATATTCTCCTTTTGAATGGTGAAACAAGACCACCAATAGCGATATCAAACCCGCTACCAGGTGGGTAATATGTACCGCAGCAATCAAAAATACATAAGACATCTTGATGCTACTTGTAGGCCCAGTGAAAAAGTAACCATTACCGAGCATTTCTTCAAAACCTCTGAATTGCATAACTATAAAAGCGATTCCCAACCCCAAAGTCGACCATAACATTGCCGAACAAAGACGTCTATTGTTCTTTTGAATGGCCTTTTTCGCCAAAATATAGGTAAAACTGCTTAAAACTATAATAGCCGTACTTATCAGAAAAGAATTAGGAAGCTCAATTTGAGAAAGCCAATCTTCCCTGCTTCGGCTTACTATATAGGCACTGGTCCACCCAGCAAAGGCCATAATAAGACTTACGATACCGAAGTAGAGCATCATTTTTTTCGCCCTATCATTTTTCTCCTTTACTGTGCCTTGTGTTAAATTCATGTTATATCATTTTATCAACTACGTAAACAATTTGCATTAGGGTAATATAGCTTACACTCGCCAACATTAATTTTTTAGCAGACCCATTATCTTTTTTTCCGTACAACTGAAAGGCAAAAAATAACATTACCGCACCGAGTAAGAATATTACAATAGCGGCTGGAACAGATAACTGCAAATCACCTGTAATTCCGAAAACTGGAATCACTGAAATCAACAACATCCAAAAAGTGTACATAATAATCTGTAATGCAGTGCTTTTATCCTTTTTACCAGTCGGCAACATTTTAAATCCTCCTCTTTTGTAGTCATCATCCAACATCCAGCCCAAGGCCCAAAAATGAGGAAACTGCCAAAAAAACTGTATCATGAATAAGGTTCCGGGTTCAATGCCGAAATCATCAGTAGCGGCCACCCAACCCAACATAAATGGAATTGCGCCCGGGATAGCACCGACAAAAACAGCCAAAGGTGTTTTCGTTTTCAAAGGGGTGTACATACTTGTATACAGAAATATCGAAATTGCACCGAACATTGCTGTTTGGGCATTTAGATAATATAATGATATCAGTCCTAGAATGGTTAATATGACCGCAATTGTCATTGCTTTGTTCACAGACATTCTACCTGAGGGTATGGGTCTGTTCTTAGTGCGGTTCATAAGGGCATCAAGATCTTTTTCGATTACCTGATTGTACGCGTTTGAAGCGCCTACCATGCAATACCCGCCAAAAGCCAAAAGAGATACAGCCAGCCAATTTATTTCGGCAGCTCCGAGAAAGTACCCCGCTATGGAAGAAAAAACAACACTAACGGCTAGACGTGCTTTGGTAATTTCCTTGAAATCGGAAAAACCCAAGGACCAAGTAGTACTTTTTGCCGTGTCCACCGCAGTTTTCATCTAGTTATTTTACGGCTGCAAAGATAGTCCCTGAAACCCTATTTCTGTAACGAAATAAGAGATTTCTTCACATCAAGCCGAGCATAAATTTACTAGTTCAACAATGCACTCCTTTATACTATATTTGAGGAAATACTAAATTGATTTTCAAATGAAAACAAAAGCATTACTACCAGCCCTAGCGCTTATTCTTTTAACCTTTTACAATTTACGGGCTCAAGACAAAGAAGTACTGATTCAAGTCGATACACTTTCACAAAACGTTTTTATGCTTACTGGTCAAGGCGGCAATATTGGCATTTATGTTGGTGAGACCCATGTTTTTATGATAGACGACCAGTTTGCACGTTTGAGCGAAAAATTAAAAACCACTATCTCGAGTTTGACTGATAAGCCTATTGCTTTCCTTTTTAACACACACATGCATGGTGACCACTCTGGAGGAAACGCCAACTTTAATTCGGACGCGGTTATTTTGGTTGCTCAAGACAAGGTTCGCGACCGTATTAAGAGCAATCAATCATCAAAACTGGAGAAAGGTGATATTACAGCTGAGCATGTTAACGACATGCTGCCCGAAGTAACCTTTTCAGATGACATCACCTTTTATGATGGCGACGAAACAATTATGGGCTTTCATGTGCACAAGGCACATACCGATGGTGATGCCATGGTTTATTTTAGTAAGAACAATGTGTTGCACATGGGCGACACCTACTTTTCTGGACGCTACCCGTATATCGATTTAAAAAGTGGCGGAAGTATTGAAGGATACATTGCCGCCCATAAAAAGGCGCTAATGGTAATCAATGCGGACACAAAAATCATTCCCGGTCATGGCAGACCTTCCAACAAAGGAGAGTTGGAAACTTACCTTGCTATGTTGGAAGAAATCAAAAACATCATTCAAGCTGCTATTGATGCTGGCAAAAGTTTGGATGAGGTAAAGTCGGACGACACAATTTCAAATAAGTATGACGAAAGCCATGGCGGTGGATTCATAAGCCCCGAACGTTTGCGTGAAACTATTTTCAAGAGTTTGAAGGAAGGAGAATAAAATGTTCAAAACAGCCTCGGAAAGCTTCGGTTACAAATTTAACTTGACTTAGGCACCTAATCAATCAGGCTCGACCACCTATTTAAAGATGTTTTAGCAGAATGCATATTGCATTTTAGTTAGACCACGAAAGTTTGGGCTAATGCCCGACCTATATTTCCTCTGTCGACCACTGCTTGAAAGCAGTGGCAATTGAATTCCTTTCATTTTAATTGCCACCGGGCTTCAGCCCGTGGTCGACATATTTCAAATAAGCATTTAGCCTAACCATTCGGCGCGGCGTAAAGCATTATTGATTAGATGCCTAAGTCAATTAAACTTTTTGAAACATAACATTGTTGTCCGGTGAAAGACATAAGACTCCCGAAGCGTCGGGGGCAGGTAAAAGAAAAACTTAAGTTGGGTTCGTTCAATTACCAAAAAAAATCCCAAGCACATGCTTGGGACTTTTTTATATCTCTCAATACCTGCACCTTACCGAAACTAGTTCAGTACAAGCGCAGGAATTATAATTATTGTAGTTTAAACGTAATCGGAATACTAAACGGTACTCTTACCGCTCTACCTCTTTGCTTACCTGGAGTCATTTTTGGCAGCTTACCGATTATACGCGCGGCTTCCTTTTCTAAATTCTTATCCGGCCCTCTCATTCTTACATTACCGATGCTCCCATCTTTTTGAATGGTAAACATTACACTTACCCTTCCTTGAACACCCATATCCTGAGCAATCTCTGGGTAACGGAAATTTTTACTGATATGCTTCTGCATCATTTTCTGAAAACAAGCTCTTTTGTTGCTTTCACTCTCACAGCCTGGAAAAATTGGCACATCTTCAATTACCGCAAATGGTACGTCCAAATCCTCAAAAACCTCTTCTGTTGCGATATCGTCAACTTCTGCTACTTCTTCTTCTTGGGAAGTTTCGGTGGACTCGATAACCGTTTCTTCGACTTCTTCCTCATCTTCAACAACTTCAATGATTTCAGGTGCTGCTGGTGGCGGAGGTGGCGGTGGCGTCTTTATTTGCTCCGTCATCGGCACTTCCTCGTCTAACTCATCGTCAATGTTCATTGAGATATCATACTCTCCGCTATCATCATACGTTTTCCACTCTAAAGCAGTGTATGTGATTGCCATTACCAATGCTAGACCAATAACGAAATAGAGGCTGCTATTGCGACCTACATCTGATTTTGGGTTCTTTTTAAGTTCCATATCCTATAATTTTAATGAATGCTAATTTAATTAAATAATCGATCTGCGCAAAATGAAATCGTCTTAGTTCTGTTATCAATACCGTCCGGTTAAAAACGTAAGACTCTCGAGGCGTCGGGACGCTAAAAGATATAAGACATGAAATCTAAGTATAACTAATTGAAAATCAATGCCTCTAATAAATCCATTCTTTGCTATTGCTAACGATTATTCAAAAATTCAGAAGCAGGGTGTCAAAACTCGATTGGCCGTTGACATATACATAAATACCGAGAATTGTCAAAACAATTAAAAATGTGTGTTAGAAAGCAATGTGCTGTACTAAATATTTAGCGACTCGCTTTCCATTTAAATAACCCTTTGCTTGAGAACAGCCATATAACCGTGTATAGACCGACTAAACTCCCGAAAATATTCGCCAAGGCGTCGTAAACATTTCCATCCCTTGCACCTTCCATTTGGTGTTGCAATACCTCAATAAGTATTCCATAACTGATGGTTGCAATCAAAAAAACCACAAGTGCCTTTTGAATCGAATATCTACCATTGGTGCGTTCCCGTAAAAAAAAACAGCCTGAAATTGTCGCTACGAAATAAAAAGTAAAGTGTACCAACTTATCAAGTCCCGGTATTTTGATTTTCGTAATATCGGGGTCTGAAAATGAAACCAAGCTCAATATGGTCACCAAGGTCATCCAACAAAAAAAAGAAAGTGTGAAAAAATTCTTTTTAAGCACCAATCAGTTCTTTGTAGGCATCTGCACTAAGTAAATCATCAACTTCGGAGGCATCACTAAGTTTGATCTTCACCATCCAACCATCACCATAGGGGTCCGAATTCACTTTTTCAGGGGCATCTTCCAACGCTTCATTAAAAGCGATAATTTCTCCACTTAGGGGTTGAAAAAGATCAGAAACGGTCTTTACCGCCTCAACGGTTCCGAAAACCTCTTCTTTGGCCAACGTCTCATCTAGGGTCTCCACTTCCACATATACGATATCGCCTAATTCGCCTTGCGCGAAATCAGTGATTCCAACGGTTGCAACACCACCTTCAATGCTGATCCATTCATGGTCTTTGGTGTATTTTAATTCTGATGGTATATTCATTTGATATTTTTTAATGTGAACAAATTTAAACAAACGAGGAAGGATATTCAAAAAATTCAAGTTCAAGTTCAAAACACAAACACAAGGAGTTAGCAGTTGGCAGTAAGTTTAAAACAAACTCCTAAACAGCTAAACCCGTCTGCCGGCAGGCAAGCGCATAAACTTTTCTTTGAACTTGATACTTGGACTTGACACTTGAACTTAACCTTTATTTCCTAGTTCCCGAAATTGTATCTAAGTGTAAAGCCTGTATTGATAGTTGTTTGCGGAAATGCAGTAGATACTGCAAACTTGGAGAACGAGTGATCGTAGAAAAATAAGGCGTTTAAATTTTTTGTCAACGCGTAATCGGCGGTAAACTTAATCGATAGTAGATTTTGACCTGCAGTTATTTGATTGTTTTCAATATCCAAATTTCTAATGATGGTAATATTATCGCGTAAACTCAAATCTGCCTTTAAATTCAAATCACCTTTTAAACGGGTTTTCTGCCCTCCTATGTTCGTAACGAATTTTACATCCTTTATACGATAACCAAGCCCTAAGGTATATTCTTTACCATTGATTTCGGTCATTAAATTATTATCCAAACTCAAAGACAAGGCACGGTCGGTGCGGACCTCAGCTATAACACTTACCGAATTTTTCATTTCGAAATCGACACGTATTAAAGGGTTAAAAGCATCATTCAACACTACATTGTTAAGAATTAGGTCTGGTAACAAATCACCTGTTTCAACGTCGGTACTACCGTTTTGTTTTTCTAAATTGGTCTGGAACGAGTTAATACTATACGCCGCACGGTACCCATGTTGTAAAGAGAAACGTTTGAATTTTTTCTTGAACCATTTATTCTTCATTAAGCCCGTGTACTTGATATTCCAATTCGGCACGGGAATGCTTCTAAACGCATCTAAATTCACGCGATCTACATTCTGACCTGTATAAGCAGCGAAGAAAGCAGGCAGCAACACTTCTGGTTGTGTTTTTCCGTATAATTCAGGGAATAAATCCGCGTCTACGACTCCTCCAGATTGATTGCCACGATCCGATTCCAAACGGTTGGCAATCGTAATCCTATTCGCTTTAAACTCCTCAAAGTTTTTAGAATCGAACTCATTGCTCTTACCGAAGGTAGTACCGATCATCATGGTAGATATACTAAAGTTACCAAAGTTGTTCGGTGTTTGTGATATGTAAGGTTCGTCGCTATTAATGTCTATCTGATAATTTTCTTGAAGCCTATTCGAGAACTGCCTATCAGCGACCAAGTCTATTGTCAAACTTTTAGTAGGCTGTGCCGTAGCGGTAATATTCAATTGTTTGGTGGTGCTCTTAACGAACTGCTCGTTGAAACCATTAAAAGTGGTCAACCAACCTTTACGGGCCGCTTCAAAACGAACATCGGCCTGACTACCGAAAACAAAACCGATAGTAGGTCGTGCCGAACCTATAAAACCTACGCTTTGCGTGTACCCTGGCAGTACTGTACCATTGGTTTCGTTATAATTAACGTTCAATCGTTTGACCATAGTGATGACATCTACGGCCGTATCCCAGAGCTTACTGCTCTTTGCTTTTGTCTTACCACCTTTGGGATTGTTGCCTGCCTTATCTGTTCTTGGCGCAGCGATTTGTGTTGTTGATTTGCCAGAACGTTTCTTAAGTCCGATTAAATCGTAGAATTTCTGCATGGTCAACGACGCCGTTAGCGTATGTGTATTGGCGTTTTGCACTGTGTTGATCGAGGTAATGCTAGAAGCGTTTTGAGCATCTCTAATTGCAATATTCAGTGCATCGCCACCTCGTTGCCAGTCGAAATTACTAGTGTACGAATATTGAGCGTCAATAAAATCCAAGGCAGGAATTTTAGCAAATGGAAGCTCATAGTTCAATTGCATTTGCTGCGAATGCCGATTGGGCTCTCCTAAATCCCAGAAGCCATCCCAAACGCTCAGCGCTTTATCAACATCTGATTCAGGGTCATTGGGGTCTTCGAGATAATTACGTACGATATGATTGTTAGAACCAACGAAGGTCAAACGCAACGATTTGGTCAAGGCATAGTTTACGGTGTATTGCCAATCGAACAAGTAATTTCTTTGCTGCAGCTCAGGCAATGATAAAAAGTTCGCTGGATCTTCCCCTGCCGGAATTACATTACGAAAAGTTTGTCTATTGAACTGTCTATTTATATTTGAATTAAGTGAAATGGTGGTTGGTAAAAGATTAAAATTAAAATCTTTCAACCATTGCAAATATTTTCCGTTTAATATGGAATCGTTTTTCCTAAACGGCTCTATTTCTAGTGGTTTAAAATTGTGATTGTACACAAAACCGGCTCTTACGCTCTGGTCTTTCAACTCTTCAACTTCAAAATCGCGATGGTCGGTCTGATTGTAAGAATAATTGAAAGTGAAATTCTCGATATCATAGAAATTGGCATCGGCCTCTTCACTTCTGTTCTTGCGAACACCTATAAGGTTGAGACTTTTACGCTTGGTATAATCCTCGGCCCTATTTCTTATGTTCTCCGCATCTTCCTCGCTATTTGCTGTTGCAATCAAATCATCTAAACGTAAATCATCGAATTCTGGGTCGAATTCAGGAGTTATTATTTGTTCTGAGATTCCGTAATTAAATGGTAATTGAATACCCCATTTTGTGGGTAACAATTGCCCGAGGTTTACATTGGTAACCACATCATAGGTAACCGCATCTTCTCGAGCCCTTTCATTCGGCATCTGATCGATTGCCCCAAAGCCAGAGGTACTTTGACTACCGGTTGCGGTAATATTGGCAAAATCGGCAATGTTCGCATCCATGGCCACTATCGCAGCCCAACCTCCATTGTTATCCAAGCCTGCTAAACGCAATTCATTGAACCATACTTCGCCATCGGTAGTTCGGTCGCTAATATTCTTAATACCAACCATCATAGAACGGATGTTCCCCAAAGACGGATTTCCTTTGATACCAATGCGCACCTTGCCATCAGTTCTGGCATCAGTAGCTAATTTTTCTACCGGCTCGCCATCCTCGATTTCATAGTAGCGCGTTTCACTCAAAGCAACCCCATCTTGACGCAGATTGATGCGAAGCGATTTTATTTTCTTCAAATCGTCGAGCAATACATCCATCTCATTGGCTTCGGGCCAGATTTCGGTATCGCTAATCGCACCCCAATCGGTAAACTGAAGTGGTAATTCAACCTGATAAAAATTCTCTGAAAAGTCTGTTCCGATCCGCAAGAAACCAACCAAAGGCGGTGTAGAAGGGTTTAATTGAATACCCACTTCTTCGGCATGCATGAACATTTTAATTTTTTCGTACTGTCTTAAATCGATGTTCAAACTCTTGAATACCCCACGAGAATCCTCTGGCTCTAAATTATTTACTACCAAAGAGAGTGACTGTTCATTTTGACGAATAACCGTATTGTTGTTGTTCAATGGTTCTCGAAATACCCCAGGCGGCAATACATACCGTATCGGACTTCGTTGTTCGTTTTCTTGAATATTTACTGCATTTACATCTAAGGAAGTTGCGTCTGTTTCTGGCAAATCGCCATTTTCCTCAAGGCTTTTCGTGTAGGTTCGCCAGTCGCCACGAACCAAATCCAATGTAGCAAAACGCAATACTACATCATCTGTAAAATCGGTAAGATACATACGCATTGAGCTTACGGATCTCAAATCACTTATTCCCCCAAATGTATTTACATCGGTAATATCGCTTAACGGAATCTTATATTGAATCCATCGGCTTCTTTTTGAGCTTCCATCGGGTATTCTAGGTGCTGCATAGGTGGTATCTCTAATATCGGTTACATAGCGGTCTCCGATATTGGCACCTGGTTTAATCTCAACTTCATATCGATAATAGCTATCGATGGTATTCATGGTTAAATCCCTATCAATATCCTCAACATCTGGTAAGGTACCATTACCTCGGTTATCGTTGGTTACCTGAATCGGTGAGTTACCTTGGGTGTTGTTAAAATTCAAATAGCGATTTAGAATACTACCATCGCGTTGTAAAAAATACTCGTAATTATCATTGGCAGGATCAGGGCCATCTCCGTAACGCCCTTCTTCATCATCTTGCAATCCGTCAAGACCAACATCTTGAGCGGCTCTTGATGCCTCGTCTACATCAAAGGCATACACCAAAGCTTGTGTTTGAGGCACTTCGCCCCATTCCGTAGGTCTGGTAGCCGTATCGCCATCCAAGACTGGAAGTCCGTTTTCATATTGTTTTCTGCCATCCGCTAAGATATCCTCGGAAATATTACCCAATTCGATAACCAATTTTCCGGGGGTTGTACCTACATTTTCCTCAAAAGGATCCATTACCCAAAATTGAATGAATTCTACATTTGCCTGTTCAAAATTGGTACTGCTCAAAGAACGCATAATTCCGCCCCAATTTTCTTGTGTATCGGTATTAAAATCTGCTTCGGTATTTGCATTGTACGGTCCTTTTCTATTCGGATAATACGCAATATCGAATGTTGTCTGCTGCTGGGTCTGGCCCTGCGCCACTTCTACCCGAGGGAATACCTCATCTATAAAAATACGACGCGACTCGTTCAAGGATATATCACTGTCATTGATGCCATCTGGTCGTTGGTTGGTATAAAAAATAGGATCAACCGTATACCAAGCTACTTTTGCCCTATTGAAACCTTTACCTAAAACCCCGCCAGTAGTCGATTGCCTGTCTTCTGGCACACTGGCAAGGCTCCACCCTAAAGCAGAACGAATATCGATTAATGCTTGGGCACCTTCAAAATCATCAAGATAGGTAGTGGTTTCTCCTTCAAAATCCGCATTTTTTGGCGACCCCGGTTTAAGCCATGCCACTTCACCGCGCAGAGATAGGTTGGAAGGTACATCGGTATCTATATTCGGTAACTTATTCACCATTCGGGTCAAAAACGGAATCTCAGTTGAGAAATTTCCATTAAAACCATAGATAGTATTATTTACAGGCTCTACACCAAAATTCGATTTCTGGGTAAGCGGTCTTTCATTTAAATTTAGCAAGGTACCGCCCAACACAAAATTCTTGTTTACCTGATGTTCTACATTTACACCCGTAAAACGTCTGGTTTGCTGCCCGAATACGGAATTATTTTCTACGGATATATTTATAGGCACATTTGAAGCCTCCAAACTTGGGTCGAGAATTTGCACCGTACCTGCCTGATAGTTTACCGTATAATCGATACCTTCTTGCAATTGTCTACCACCTGCGGTAACACGTACCGAACCTCTAGGCACATTAAAGGCACCAATAGGAATACCATTGCTTCCTTCGGATTTATAGCGGCCCTTTAAAAGAAATTTATTTTTTTCTGGGTTCTGTAATGCGGCTGCCTTAGTCAGCTCATACATATCTCGGAAGACGTATTTCTGCTGATTCGCATTGTACGTATCCGGGCTATCATAACCGACATCACTATCACCGTTTAATCTACTGTATAAAAACTCTCCAAAAGGCTCGGCCTTGGTAAAAATAATTCGCCCATTTCGGGTATTTACCGTTAAGCCCGGAATAAAATCAAAGAAACCATCGCCACCGGGTTGAATATCGTTGTAAGCGTTTAATCTATCCAAATTGAAAACACTCAAAAGTATCTGTTCGTCAAGACCTTCTGGCCAATTAGAACCAGGACCTTCTTCTACGGGTGTAATATAATTTCGGGGCGTCGGATCAGAATACAGAATATTCATTTTAAAATCTTCCTGACTTAATTGAAAAGCTCCCGTTGCATAGATATTTTTCATCATCAAATCCCAAATAGGATCCGAGATATTGGTGATATTACTCTTTAATAATTTTAGAATAAGCGTGTTATTATTGATAATCGGGGTCGTAGGCCCGGTCGTTACCGTAGTAGCATCTACCCCACCGTTGGCGAACTCCCCAACTTGAAATACTTCCCCGTTGAAGGTATATTGAAAAGCAACACCCAAAACTTCATCATTACTTAGTCTTTGGTTCAACGAGATATACCCCAACTGGGTATTAAAATCATAATCTCTGGTCAATTCTAGTTTTCGTGCATTCTCTAAAATAGCGTAATCGGTACCTTGGCTGGGATTGTAACCCGCATTAAATGAACCTGCATTAAATGCGTTGTCAACCGTTGCAATATCTCTAACATTACTATTTAAGGCACCATTACCGCCGCTGAGTAATAGTTGCGGGTCATAATCGTTGGCATTGTTACGAGGTAGATTGCCAGTTGTAGCATTCGTATTAAAAAATGACATTGGCGCACCGCCTTGTTGCCCTACCCGCGTTTGTTCAGAAATGGCTTCCCCTAAATCTTGGAGCGCTACAACATTTCTAACATTAGTTGTCAGTTGGCCCCTATTGGTAACCCAAACTTCTAAGCGAGTGATCTGTATTTGACTCCGTATATATGGATAACCTTCTAGCGCCTCATCATAATTATCCCTAAAATACTGCGCTAAGAAAAAGTGCTTGTCCTCGTCATAGTCTAAAGCAGAAAGGGCAAAATCATTGATTGTTCCACCACCTTGAGCAACTACCGTATTGTTTTGAGATTGTTGTTCAGAAAATACCGCGGTAACGGTAGTCTTCCCAAATTGCAACTGTGTTTTAACACCAAAAAGACTTTGCGCCCCTTGAATCAAAGAACTGTTTAGCGGCATATTTACATTACCGAATTCGATTTTTCTAATGATATCGTCTTCCGTTGGGGTATACTCCAACTTCATGATATTTTGAAAATCAAAGGTCGCTTCTGTATCATAATTGGCATTCACCTGCAAACGCTCGCCTATTTTACCGAGCATACTTAAACTGATACGCTGATCAAAATCAAAAGAGAGGTTGGTTCGATTTCTTGGGGATAGTGCCGGGTTATCGTTCTTTTGCCAAATAACACCCAAATCCATTGCCACCGAACCTTGAGGGTCGATATCGATCTCAGTACCACCGAAAATGGATTCGAAAAACTTATTGTCTACATAAAAATTTGGCAATAAATCTTTTCTCGCTTCTTCGCTTCCTGCTTTCTTACCTGAAAATGCGTCGGATTTTTCTTTGAAATATTCCTTTATACCTTCTTTCCGAACCAACTCTAAATATTGTCCAGAACTTAATATTACGGGATGTCCTATATTAAAATCACCCAATTTCTCAGAATATACATAACCACCCAATACTGGATCGTACACATATTTTGCAACGATGCTATCTGGATTGTTCAATAGAATTTTCCCTAAATCGAAACCTGTTTTGACAGAATCTACCTGTTGCACGAGGGAATCTTGAGCCTGCTCTTGCTGGGTAGGATTATCTTGTGCATACAACGAACCCGAAACCATGAAACATAGTACGAATAGGAAAGTAAGCTTAAATGAAAATTTAAGAATTATTGTTGCCCCTTTTTTCAAACTTATTACAAATTTTTCAGCGTCTGTTTTATGATATCTTCGACGCTTAAGGAGGAATCTTGGGCAAGCACTTTATCGATCACGCGCTCTGCCTGCTTACGTGCGAATCCAAGAACCTCTAAAGCAGATAACGCTTCATCTTTGTTTGTATTGTTTGAATTAATGGAAACTTCGTCAATAGTGTAGATTTTCAAAATTTTGTCTTTTAGGTCTAAAATTACCCGTTGTGCAGTTTTTGCTCCTATACCCTTTATACTTTGAATAGTGGACACATCACCCGAAGCAATAGCATCGCGAATCTGCATTGGAGAAAGTGAAGACAACATGGACCTGGCGGTACTTGAACCTATACCTGAGACCGAAAGTAACAATCGAAAAATTTCCCGTTCCGATTTTTCGGCAAAACCAAAAAGGGTGTGCGAATCTTCTTTTACCTGAAGATGTGTGTACACTTGAATATTTTCACCATCGGTAATTTTAGAAAAGGTGTTCAACGATATATTGACGAAATATCCGATACCCCCACACTCGATTACTAGGTTAGTGGGATTTTTTTCGACTAATTTTCCTTTCAGGTGATGAATCATGGCTTAAAGTTCAAGTACAAGCTCAAAAAAAATTATGAGCCTACCTGCCGGCAGGCAGGTTTATATGTTTAAGAGTTTAATTTTAAACTTGGTGTTTGGTGTTTGGTGTTTGGTGTTTGGTGTTTGGTGTTTGGTGTTTGGTGTTTGGTGTTTGGTGTTTGGTGTTTGGTG
>Ga0114957_1000163_pt1 | contig 98571 bp, 81 predicted proteins | sample BantaG_FD_87175 | JGI IMG/M metagenome (GOLD analysis project Ga0114957, IMG submission 87175) | Marine algal microbial communities from Bantry Bay, Ireland - BantryBay_4 metaG | ecosystem: Host-associated > Algae > Red algae > Unclassified | place: Bantry Bay, Ireland | collected 2014-11-21 | reverse complement strand
TAGACTTTAGACTTTAGACTTTAGACTTTAGACTTTAGACTTTAGACTTTAGACTTTAGAAAATAAAAAAAGTGCGCCTAAAATAGCGCACTTTTTTGTTTTAAAATTTTATGAGATTTAATAAAAAAGAGTTTAAATTAAAAAATATCTAAATTTCCTTTGCCCTCACGAACTACTACGGGTTCGTCATCAGACAGGTCGATTATCGTAGACCCTATATTTCCACCGTATCCCCCATCAACTACTACATCTACTAAATTTTTCCATTTTTCAAAAATGAGTTCTGGGTCTGTAGTATATTCAACTAATTCATCATCGTCTCGTATTGATGTCGACACAATCGGGTTTCCCAAAGCCTCCACCAAGGCCTTACAGATACTATTATCCGGAACGCGAATACCTACTGTCTTTTTCTTTTTAAATACTTTTGGAAGATTACTATTCCCTGGCAGAATGAAAGTATAAGGCCCAGGAAGAGCCCTTTTTAGAATCTTAAACGTTGTAGTATCAATCTGCCTTACGTAATCGGAGAGGTTGCTCAAATCAGCACACAAAAAAGACCAATTTGCCTTGTCTAATCGAATACCTTTAATTCTAGCAATCTTTTCTAGTGCCTTAGTCTTTGTAATATCGCACCCAAGACCATAAACCGTGTCAGTTGGGTATATGACCAGACCACCTTTTCTTAGTACTTGAACAACCCGTTGAATCTCTCTTGGGTTTGGATTTTCCTCGTAAATCTTTATGAATTCTGCCATTCCTTTGTCAATCCCTTTTAGAGTACAAAGTAAGTAATAAAATAGCTATTTAGAAGAAGTGTTGTAAAGTTGTTGTATTGGTTATTTATCTCTTTCAATATCTTGTATACTTCCAGAATCATGCATGATCTTTAAGTCTTCATTAGTAAGCACAAAAATATCATCCTGATAATTCTCTTCAATATCAATCTTCCTTATACCACTCTTTTTATCGGTTTCGTAGTCATTGTAGTTTATATAAATGCTGTCTTTGAAAACCTGCACTACCTTAAATGTCGAATAGTAACTGGTCTCCGTTTTAAAAGTATATTTATCGAACATCATTGGGTTTTCAACTAGTTCAGCCACTTTCTCATCGTTCATTTTGTCAGAGTATAAACCCCATCCTATGAGCAATGCCACCAACGCTAATCCGGCAAATTTCCAAATAGGAGTACGCACAGCTCTTCTAAAATTGTTATACTCCATTCTAGCCTTTTCAGGTAATTCTATGGGTTTATAGCCTTTATGGCAATGTTGACATTCCAATACCCCTGTATTCCCTACAGGAAAAAAAGGAATCCAGAATACATGGGCATGTCGGCTATAGACACTTGCAGTCATTTGACCTCTTGTCTCGCAGTTTGGGCAAACGGCATTTCGCAATTGCTCTGATTTTATATGGGTTGCACGAGTTCCGTAAATAATCATATGGTTTGATTTTCAATAAGTAACGACAAAATATACAGCCTATTGTAAATATATTGATCAAGTGACCCCGTTAAATAAGGCTAAACCTGAGTAAGAAATAAAAAAAATGAAGATAGATAGTATTTCAATGGGAGAAACTCTTATACTAAAAAGATATTATATTCAAAGAAGACAAAAGAAGTACAAAAGTGTTAAATTACAGCAATTAATTGATGATTTCAATTGTTGTAAGTTTATTATTCGTTTTGAAAAACTTAAGCATTTTGTTCTTATGTGCTGACGTATAGGCTATTACGCTTTTATGTTTTAAAAAAGTATTTGCATCACAACTTTAATTATCTGATTTTTACAAAAAAAAGTTACAATGAAAAAACTATTCCTCCTTGTTGCGCTGTTTTCCTGTGCGTTCACTTTTTCTCAATACAATCAGAATGCACCTTGGATGGAAGAACTGATTCAAAAAAATTCTTCAGGAGTTTCTAGAACTACTAATCAACCTCTTACAATCTACGAAATATCCGATTCTTTCGAGGCCTACTGGAAAAATAAAGACCCTAATATTAAAGGTAGTGGTTACAAGCCTTTTATGAGATGGAAGTCTTACTGGGAGCAAATTGCACATTCAGATGGGCGCTTACCTACTGCATCAGAATTTTGGCAAAGCGTTCAAAATAAAAGAGATGCAATCGGCAGAGCTGTGAACCCAACAAGTCAATGGACTTCTATCGGTCCGTTTTCGCATGGTTCATTTTCTGGAGCTTTACCGGGTCAAGGTAGGGTTAATGCTGTTGCTGTAGACCCGAACAATTCTAATATCTGGTACGTCGGCGCACCCGCCGGGGGTATTTGGAAATCGACCAATGCGGGATCAACCTGGGTAAATTTATTCGATAACTTTCCCCAAATAGGAGTTTCCGGTATTGCCATCGACCCCAACAACTCTAATACAATTTACATTTCAACTGGCGATGATGACGCTGCTGATTCGTATAGTATAGGGGTTTTTAAGTCTACCAATGGCGGCGCAACTTGGAACACAACCGGTTTAAGCCCTAGTCAAAATGATTTTGGTTTTTTAATGAACGAAATAACTATCGACCCTTCTAATTCGAACATTATTTGGGTAGGTACGAGCGCAGGTTTGCAAAAGTCAGAAGATGCTGGCGCTACCTGGCAAATAAAGCAAAACGGAAATATTACGGATTTCAAGTTAAAACCAGGAGATAGCCAAACGATTTATGCCGTGGATAGAGATGGTTTTTACGTGTCTAGGGATGGTGGAGAGAATTTCACTCAAACATTTAGCAATCTGCCCTTAGAATCAGGAAGGTTGGCCTTAGGCGTATCAGCTGCGGACGCCACGGTGGTTTACGTAATAAGTGCTGCAAGGGGTTCGGCTAATTTTACGTATCAAGGCCTATTTAAGTCTAGTGATAGTGGCGAGACATTCGTTGAAACAGCAAATGACGTTAATATTTTTGAATCGAATCAAGCTTGGTTCGATTTGGCTATTGAAGTAAACCCTACAAATGCCGATGAATTATATATAGGATGTTTGAATATCTGGAAAAGTTCTGATGGTGGTGATAACTTCAATCAACTGAATCAATGGTTCAATGCCAGCTCTTCCTATACCCACGCCGATATACACACTTTAAAATTCTTTAATGGGACTCTTTTTTGCGGTAGTGATGGTGGTATCTACACATCTAACGATGATGGTTTAACATTCAATGATTTTACTGCAGGAATAGCAATAAGTCAATTCTACCGCTTATCGGTTTCAAAAAATAATTCGGATAAAATGGCAGGTGGTCTCCAAGATAATTCAGGTTTTGTTCGAAATAATCAAAATTGGAATATTTTTACTGGAGGTGATGGTATGGATTACGAAATCGACCCTACTAACAGCAATCTTGTCTATGGCTTCTCTCAATTCGGGGGCAACCTTTTCATTTCGACAGATTCAGGACAATCTGTTGGTGTTCTTGGTCCTCCAAGAGAAAGTAATGGGGATGCAATTCAAGGAAATTGGATTACTCCTCTCGCCATTAGCAGTCAAGGTGATGTTTACGCCGGTTTTGATGGCGTGTATCGACTAGCAGGCAATGCATGGGAAAAATTGGCAGATGTAGGCACCTCAAACGTTGACGATTTGGAAATTGATTCTAACGACCCAATGTTAGTCTATGCTGCGGTAAATAACGTGATGCACAGAAGTATAAATGGTGGTACTGATTTTCAGGAATTGCATAGTTTTGATTCTGACATATCCGATTTTTCCATAAATGATAACATACTATATGTTACTACTTCGAATAGGGTTGGCATTCCGCAACAAAGTCAACAAAGTTTAAGAGGCGTCTTTAAACTTACAATGGATAACGGCACTGTCAATGTAGAAGAGATTACGGCGAACCTTCCAACAAATCAGGCTTTTCTTTCTATTATTCATCAAGGACGGAATACAACTAATCCTGTTTTTGTAGGAACAAACCTTGGGGTATATCGCATTGATGATACTTTAACAGAATGGGAAGATTATTTCACAGGCTTTCCGAATACTTCGGTAAGTGATTTGGAAATCTCTCTTGATGATGGTTTGATAACCGCATCGACCTATGGGAGGGGAATCTGGCAGTCTCCTATTCCTGTACAAACTCCAGATAACGATATTCGTGCACTAAATATTACTCCCACTGAAAACACCGTATTATGTGGTGGAGAGCTTCCGCAAATACAAGTAGAAAATAAAGGCGCGAATACAATCACCACAATTAATGTTACTTATAGTATTAACGAAGGGGCTAGTCAAAATTTCGATTGGACTGGGACACTGGCATCCGGAGCAACAACAGCTGTATCTTTCCCTTCGTTTGACCCAGGTAATGCAAAGGTTATTTCTTTAAGCTCCACGGTAACTATAACTGAAGATGCATTTGAGGATAATAATTATGTAACCACCAATTATATCCTGAATGAACCCGGAGATGCAGATGATATTTTTACTTTCGAAAATGATACTAGTGAAAATCTTATTTCTTTTAATGAGGGAGGTGGCGAGGCTCTATGGGAAAGAGGAATGCCTTCTGGAACCCTTCTTAATACTGCAAGTTCAGGAACTCAAGTTTATGGAACCGTATTAAATGGTAATCACCCTGATAACACGAAAGCTTTTCTTTTGAGCAAATGTTATGATCTTAGTACCATATTGGCCCCTACGCTTAAATTCAATATGGCTTACGATCTTGAAGTAAATTTTGACATTGTATATGCAGAATATTCTATCGACAATGGAGAAAATTGGAATCTTTTAGGAAATGTAAACAGCCAACCAAATTGGTATAACAGTGACCGAACGAACTTGAGCTCAGGGAGTGCCAATGATTGTCAAAATTGCCCGGGAGGACAATGGGTAGGTACGAATTCTACAATGACCGAATACAGTTATGATTTTCTTCAAAATGCTGTGAACGGGGAAACTGACCTTACCAGTGAAAGCAATGTAATGTTTAGAATCGTTTTTCAATCAGACCCTTCGGTGAATGAGGAAGGCGCAATTGTAGACGATTTTCAAATTACTGGTCTAGAAGATGACGACGATGATGACGATGACGGGGTTCTTGACAACGTTGATAACTGCCCACTTATTAGTAATGCGGATCAAGCTGACAACGACAACGATGGTATGGGTGACATTTGCGACTCTGATGACGATAATGACGGAATTTTTGATCAAGATGACAACTGTCCGTCTATTGCAAACCCAAATCAAGAAGATTTCGATGGCGATGGTATTGGAGATGCTTGCGATGATGATGATGACGATGATGGCCTTGCAGATGCATCCGATACCTGTCCGCAAACCCCGATTGGTGCGGCAATTGACGTGGATGGTTGTGAAGTATTTTCGCTGCCGGCCAACAATTTTATGATTTTGACTAAAGGGGAATCTTGTATCGCAAGCGACAATGGTACCATTGAAATTGAGGCAGTAAAAGCGCTAAGCTATACAGTTACCTTAACAGGCTCTGGAGAGCCCATTAGCATGCCATTTACGAATACTACCTCATTCAACGATTTAGTTGCCGGCGATTATAAAGTATGTTTTACCATAGCAGAGGCATCGAGCTATGAAAGCTGTTTCGATGTTACCATTACGCAACCAGAAGCCTTATCGGTAAGTTCTAAAGTAAGCACATTGAAAAGTGAAATAACCCTTGATCTTATTGGTGGTAGTAAATACTTTGTCAAATTAAACGGTGAAGTATTCATTACCTCTGAAAATCAAATCACCTTGCCGTTAAACGCTGTAGAAAATAAATTATCTGTTCAAACTGACAAATCTTGTCAAGGAGAATATAGTCAAACAATCTTTTTAAGTACTGAGGTAATCATATACCCTAATCCAATGGAAGGTGGAGATGTTTATATTTTATTGGGTAACAGTTCTAAAAGAGAAGTTGAACTCTCTTTGTACAGTACAAAGGGTACATCTGTGATACCTAAAAAATCTTTTTCAGTAATTGATAATAGGGTAAAATTAAATGTAGATGCATTACCAACTGGTGTCTATATCTTAAATGTGAAGGCTGATGATATGTTACTAACTAAAAAAATCGTAAGAAAATGAAATTAGTATATAAAATAGGAGCTATTGCAATTGCACTATCTATGATAACATCATGTGGCGGTGGCGGTGATGATTCTCCACCACCTCCGACACCTCCAGCGGCTATAGCGGATCCGAAAGCGACTACTTTGATTTTTCCGGAGAACAATACTGAATGTAATGAAGGTGTTATTATTAACGAGCTTCAAAGCACCGTTACTTTTCGTTGGAACCCTGCTGAAGACACAGATAGTTATGAAATTAATTTGAGGAATTTAACTACCAATGAAAATATTGTTAGAACAGTAAGTCTAGAACAAATAGATCTTGTTATTGAACGAGGTGCCCCTTATGAGTGGTCGGTCGTGTCAAGAGCTACAGGAACAGATGTAACTGCAAGTAGCTCCAATTTTAAATTCTATAATCAAGGACCAGGAATAGAGAATTATGCTCCTTTTCCTGCAGAGGCAGTAAGCCCTGCGAGAGGTGCACAATTAACTGATAGTTCGGGTATGGTAACCCTGACTTGGAGCGGAAGCGATATCGATAATGATATAGTTGGTTATGAAATAGTATTCGGAACTGCAGAAATTCCTGTCGAAAGTATTGGTAATACTACAGAATCTAGTTTAGAAACGAGCGTTACCGCAGAAACCACGTATTATTGGAAAGTAATTAGTACAGATAACGCAGAAAACACCTCTGAATCAGAAATTTTTGAATTTAGAGTAACTAGCTAATTATCATAAACTATCAAAGCATATATACTAACGAATCATGTATCATGAAATATAGCATTATCGCAGCCTTTATTTTGGTATTAGTTAGCTGCTCTTCTCAAAAAAAACTTGAAGTGGGTGATATTCCCTTTGAACTAACCAGAGCTACCATACAAGAATGGTCTGGCGGAAGAGAAGAAAGCGGATCAGGAGCAGAATTAAAATTGTATGTTTCGAACGCTGCTACAGACGTCACTTTTGAAAATGTATATTTTAGGGAGCGTCTTCTAGCTTGTACTAGTAAAACTGAAGATGGTCTACTTGTTTTGACTGCTTCTTATACTATTAACGCCACCTCGAACACAACCGAAAACGATGATGTGATAGGTATGAAGAAGGCCTTTGACTTAATGCCAAATGAAGTTATTATTTCATTTAAAGAAGGGAATAGCAAATCAAAATACAGCAAAACCGGGGAAGTTAAGCAAATGGAACCGGTTATGTACAAAGGAAGACCTAAGAATTAAGGTCTTATCGGCTTTTGTTTTTTAATGCGTAAGGATAAATTCTATAATGCCATTGTACTATTTTAATTACTGCGAGCATCCCAAGGTGGCCTTATCAAACTACTGAAACCACCCTCTACTAATTTCATTAATCTATCTGTCGTTATACAATTCTTCTAACATTTCATTTGTATACCCCCATTTGGCGGCAGTATCATAGTTTTTAGAGGAATTAATATCATTGGTACCATTTATTTTATCGATTCTTTAAATGTTAGGATTAAAATAAATGCTATCGGATATTTCAGCTATTTTTATAGGTGAGTATTGACACTTGTAGTCACTAACTTTAATTTCATAATGATGGACGTCGCTGACTTGAGGAGAAACCAAATATTCTTCCGTTTTATCAGGAGAAAAAGGTATATAGCAGCAATAGAAAATACCAGCGCTATAATTACAAATACACCCATACTACATTTCATGGGCGATTTCGTCTCTTTTAAAGCTATTTCAAATTCTCGCTCAAGACGTTCATTCACCGGTTGTTGCCCATACTCATAAGTCATATTACAATTAAGGCATTGCGCAGTTGCTGCCATACTGGCTTTCGCTAAAGGATAGTTGAATAAATGGTCATAGATACGTAACAGTAATGTTGAACTTTGAATTCACCTTACAATTTGGGCATAAAGTAGCACTTGTTTGCTTAGATAAAAAAGGTGTTTCTATTTTCTTTCGACTGCTAGACATACTATGCTAATTCACATGGACTCAATTACTATTTGAAGTAAAATTAGTAGAAATTAATTGATTGTACACCTCTGAAAAAAGGGATTATGATAAGACATCCAATTTTGCAAATCGTAACAAGAGCTTTTTAACATCCCCTTGATCGAATAGTATCTCTGCCTTTTTATCGTGGCCGACCCCTTCTATTTTCATCACCTTGCCCCTGCCAAATCGCGTATGGTTGACCAAAGACCCTTCTGTAAGATTAGCATCGATAACATTGGTATTGCCAACAGGCTGTGCGATTTGAGGCTTTAGCTTTCTCAATTTTCGCAATTGATTTGCATTTGGTTTACCTATGCTGGGTGCAGTTCCCGCTTTTGGTTTTATCTGTCTTAGTTTACTTTTGTCAACATCTCCAAAAATATCCGAATCGATTAACGGCTTGTAACGATAAGCAGCATTGTCAATCGGCGTTAGGTTTTCTACATATTGCTCATCTATCTCCTCTAAAAAGCGGCTCGGTTCGGCATCTATCAATTTTCCCCAACGATATCGATTTTGCGTATATGTTAGGAAAGCTTGTTTTTCGGCACGGGTCAGGGCAACATAAAATAACCTTCGCTCCTCCTCTAATTCACTTCTCGTATTCATGCTCATCGCCGACGGAAAAAGGTCTTCTTCCATTCCAACAATATAGACATAAGGAAACTCTAAGCCTTTTGCCAAATGAATGGTCATCAAGGCAACGCGATCATCGTCTCCTGTATCCTTATCCAAATCGGTAGCGAGGGCTACGTCTTCAAGAAATTCCCCGATACGCCCCGTAGCATCCGCTAGTTCTTTTTGTCCTTCCACAAAGTCTTTAATACCATTAAGCAATTCCTCAATATTCTCCATACGGGCAATGCCCTCCGGAGTACCATCTTTCTTAAATTCGAGTAGAATACCCGTCTTTTTGGCCACATGTTCCGCTAAGGTAAAAGCATCTGCTCCTTGATCCATGATTTGAAAACTCTTAATCATGGTCACAAAATCCCAAAGCTTGTTTTTGGTTCCAGAATTAATTTTCAAATCTATTTTATCCAGATTCTCTATAACTTCAAAAATCGAACGCCCGTAATGGTTGGCTGCAACCACCAATTTATCCATTGTAGTCTGTCCTATACCACGTGCTGGAAAATTAATTACCCTCTTTAGTGCTTCTTCGTCTTTAGGGTTAATGACCAAACGCAGATAGCAGAGCACATCCTTTATCTCTTTGCGTTGATAAAAAGACAACCCACCATAAATACGGTAAGGAATATCGCGCTTACGTAAAGCGTCTTCAATAGAACGCGATTGCGAATTGGTGCGATACAGCACGGCAAAATTACCATTTGAAAGTTGTTCCTGCATTCGCAGTTCCCAAATCGAACCTGCCACATACCTTCCTTCCTCTGCATCTGTTGGGCTTCTGTGTATTTTTATCAAGCCTCCATCATCATTTGCCGTCCACACCACTTTTTCAAGCTGATCTTTGTTTTTGGCGATTATAGAATTAGCTGCTTTTACAATATTTTTCGTAGATCTATAGTTCTGCTCTAACCGATACATACCTACATTTTCGTAATCACGCTGAAAATTGAGAATGTTGCTGATATTTGCCCCTCTAAAAGAATAGATACTCTGGGCATCGTCCCCAACCACGCAAATATTATGATATCGATCTGCTAATGCCTTTACAATCAAATACTGCGAATGGTTCGTATCTTGGTACTCATCGACCAAGATATATCTGAATCGATTTTGATACTTCATCAATACTTCAGGAAACCGATTCAATAATTCGTTGGTTCGCAATAACAAATCATCAAAATCCATAGCGCCTGCCTTAAAACACCGATCTACATAGTTTTGGTAGATATCTCCCATTCTAGGGCGTTTAGACATCGCATCCGCCTCAATTAATTCCGGGTTATTGAAATAGGCCTTAACGGTAATCAGACTATTTTTGTACGAGGAGATTCGATTTTGAACCTGCTTGTACTTATAAACATCTTTATCCAATCCCATTTCCTTGATAATCGATGAGATTAACCTTTGAGAGTCTTGGGTGTCATAAATAGTGAAGTTGCTAGGAAAACCTAATTTATCTCCATCAAATCTTAAAAGTTTAGCGAAAACAGAGTGAAATGTACCCATCCATAGATTCTTTGCTTCCGAACCACCTACAATCTCGGCGATACGTTTTTTCATCTCACGTGCCGCCTTATTTGTAAAAGTCAACGCCAAAATATTAAAGGAATCAACCCCCTGAGCCATTAAGTGCGCAATACGGTAGGTCAACACACGGGTTTTTCCGGAACCTGCGCCAGCAATGACCATAAGCGGACCGTCTTTGTGCAAGACCGGTGCTTTTTGGGCATCATTTAACTGTTCGATAAATTTTTCCAATACGTTTTAAAATAAAGATTTATAGGAAGGTGAATTTAGCCATAATAACCCTTATTGAAAAACATCACTTTTAATAATTATGAACATTGTCGTGGGGTTTTAATGAATTTGAATATATTTAGAGCTAGAACAAAATCCCGTGAAAAAAGCAATAGCATTACTAATCCTTTTTAATTTTATTTTTTCGGTGGATGTAAATGCGCAAACTAAGGAAACAGGTCCCGTTATCAAAGACTACGGTAAAGTTTGGAAAATTGAGAATCAAGATTTTAAAGTAGACTTAGACAAAGAGTACAAAGTGGTGTTCGATATTATGAACTCGCCCGATTCGCACGCGGAAGTCAATAAAACCATTGAAACTGCTGCACGTTTTCTGAACATGCATGCGCAAAGCGGTGTACCCCTAAAAAATATGAAAGTAGTTTTAGTAGTACATAATAAAGCATCGAAAGACTTAATTACCGATATCGCATATCAAAAAAGATATGAAACCGACAATCCCAATACAGGACTTATCAAAGCGCTAATGGGTTCTGGCACTCAGGTTATATTTTGTGGACAATCGTCGCTTTCTCGAAATTTTCCTAAAGAAGATCTCATAGAAGGTGTTCAATTGGCGCTTTCGGCCATGACTGCATTGATTCAGTTGCAAGATGATGGTTATCAACTTATTAAATTTTAAATAGATTGCTGCGGTTGCGGGAATTAAAATAAATCAAAAAATCATGAATAAATTACTACTATGCGGATTATTGTTAGCAGGAGGTTTTGCTATAGCACAAGGCCCTAACTTAGAAAAAGATTACGGAGCTATCGAAAGTAAAGTAATCGAATGGCGTCGAGATATTCATCAAAATCCAGAACTTTCGAACCGAGAATTCAAAACGGCTGAAAAAATAGCCAAGCATCTAGAATCTTTAGGTATAGAAGTAAAAACCGGAGTTGCCCATACCGGAGTTGTCGGTATACTTAAAGGTAAGAAATCTGGTAAAGTGGTAGCACTACGTGCCGATATTGATGCGTTACCTGTTTTAGAACGGAACGATTTACCTTTTAAGTCAACGGCAAAAGGAAAATATAATGGTGAAGAAGTACCAGTTATGCATGCTTGCGGACATGACACTCATATAGCAATCTTAATGGGTGTTGCAGAGGTACTATCAAAGAATGCCGATAAAATTAAAGGAACTGTAAAATTTATCTTCCAGCCTGCAGAAGAAGGTGCACCTCCAGGAGAAGAAGGTGGAGCTGAATTAATGGTCAAGGAAGGAGTTCTTGAAAACCCCAAGGTCGATGCCATTTTTGGATTACATATTAATTCTCAGACGCCAGTGGGCACCATCAAATACAAGCCTCGCGGAATCATGGCCGCTGTGAACAGCTTTAAAATAGATGTCAAGGGACAACAATCTCATGGATCACAACCCTGGTCAGGTATTGACCCTATCTATATAAGCGCAAAAATTATAGATGGCTTACAATCGATTATTAGTAGAGAAGCCGAACTCACCAATGAAGCTGCCGTAATTACCATTGGAAAAATTTCAAGTGGTGTTCGCTCTAATATTATCCCCGAATCAGCAGAAATGTTAGGAACACTTCGCACACTGGATAACGATATGCGAGATATGATTCAAAGAAGAATGAAGGAAATGGTATCTACCATTGCTGAGGCCTATGGAGGTGAGGCAGTTTTAGAGTTTAATCTTGGCTATCCGATAACATACAACGACCCCAAGTTGGTTGAACAAATGTTGCCTAGTATACAAAGAGTAGCGAGTTCGGAAAATGTACAACTAATGAAAGCAATAACCGGAGCTGAAGATTTCTCTTTCTATCAAGAAAAAATTCCTGGATTTTTCTTTTTTCTAGGTGGAATGACACCGGGTAATACGGAGTCTTTTCCACACCACACTCCTGATTTTAAAATAGATGATAGCGGATTGATGCTCGGGGTTAAAACATTGACCGAAATGAGTTTAGATTATTTAAATAGTAAATAGTACAAAGTAGCAAGAGTATTGTTTGTTGCTTAGTACGGTTTATTTGATACGACATAGCATACTTGCTGCCGAACACTTGATACTTTAAAACTAAATTTTAAACAAACCCAAATGGATTTATTTCTAAATGCAATAGCTAAATTCCCATGGTGGGCCTGGGTTTTGGTTTTTCTAGCACTAGTTGCAATACGGGATATTTTCTTTCAAAAATCCCATACGATATCGCACAACTTCCCGATTGTTGGTCATTTACGGTATTGGATGGAAAGTATAGGCCCTGAGATGCGGCAATATTTTGTAGCGAACAATCGTGAAGAGTTGCCCTTTAATCGCATAGAACGAGGGTGGATTTATGCATCGGCAAAAAAAGAAAATAATTACGAAGGTTTTGGTACAGATCGAGATGTTTATGCACACCATCATATATTTATAAAAAATCAGATGATGGCTTATAAGTTACCCGAAGGCCATCCAAATCTTCAAGATAAAAGCTTTCTGCCCTGTGCTAAGATAATGGGGGAATACAGTAAACGTAGAAAACCATTTCGACCCGCCTCTGTCATTAATATTTCTGCAATGAGTTTTGGTTCGTTATCGGCTGCGGCCGTTGAAGCTATGAATAAAGGTGTCCTAAAAGCAAACGCCTATCATAATACCGGTGAGGGTGGTCTTTCTCCCTATCACAAACAAGGTGGCGATGTTGTATTTCATTTTGGCACAGGTTATTTTGGGGTTCGGTCGGAAGGTGGTAATTTTTCCATGAAAAAAATAGTCAAATTGGTTGCTGAAAACCCCTGTATCAAAGCCATAGAAATAAAACTATCACAAGGCGCAAAACCTGGAAAAGGAGGCGTGCTCCCAGGTGCAAAGATTACCGCTGAAATAGCAGAAATTAGAGGTGTCGAAATTGGAAAAGATGTGCTTTCTCCATCTACTCATAAAGCATTCAACTCTGTTGCTGAATTAATACAATTGATAGAGGATATTGCCGAAGAGACTGGGCTTCCTGTAGGAATCAAGGGAGCAATTGGTAAGCTAGACCAATGGGAAGAACTTGCAGACCTAATGTTAGCCTCGGGAAAAGGACCGGATTTTATCTCAGTCGACGGAGGTGAAGGTGGAACAGGCGCTGCTCCCCCATCTTTTGCAGATCATGTATCATTGCCATGGGTCTACGGTTTTTCTAGTTTGTACAGACTATTCAAAGAGCGTAAATTGACCGAGCGTATTGTATTCGTGGGCAGCGGTAAGTTGGGGTTTCCAGCTAAGGCTGCAATGGCTTTCGCAATGGGTGTCGACTGTATTAACGTTGCTCGTGAAGCAATGATGAGTATCGGATGTATTCAGGCTCAGATTTGTCATACCAATAGGTGCCCCGCCGGAATAGCTACTCAAAATAAATGGAAACAAAATGGAATCAATATACCCTTGAAATCGGATAGGCTAGCGCAATATTTCAAAACATTCAGAAAAGAGTTCTTGGAAATCACCCATGCAGCTGGTTACGAACATCCATGCCAATTTACCATGGATGACGTGCAGGTAAATGTTGACGATATTGATTTGACTAAAAATTTGAGAACTACATACGGGTATCATAAAACCCCTGTCCCTTTTGAATCGGTGTCCCGTTTACAACAATGTGAATATCTAGGCGGAAAATAAAACAAACCTGAGCCTTAAAATTATATTTTTGTAGTATCGAATTTGGAATACGCACTAAAATATAAATGATGAAAAGATTTTTACCATTATTCTTCTTATTAGTCTTATCCTCTGTTTACGCACAAAAAAGGAGCGAATTACAGGCGCAAATTCAAAGCCTAAGAATTCAACTTGACTCGGTTCAAGGGCTCGTGTCCAACGCTCAAAGAGATGAACGGTTAAGTATTTCTAAAGCCGATGCGCTACAGACACAGGTAACTGAACTGCAAGACGCAAATACAACCCTACTCAAAAATTTAAATAGTTTTGCGACCGTTTCAAGTAAAAACTCGGAAAATATAAATATTGCCATGGAAAGTCTACAGGCCAAGGAATCCCAGTTGCGTATAGTCAACGAAGCCATTGCTCGAAACGATTCTACTGCGTTGGTGGTACTGACCAATGCAAAGCAAACCTTAGGTGAAAATGCTAAAATCGGGGTTTCTAGCGGAGTGGTTGTCATATCTTCAGATCTCGCTTCTCTTTTTGGAGGCGATGAGGCAACCGAGATTAGCACTGAAGCGGAAGACTGGATTCAAAAAATAGGCCAAGTCCTTAAAGTAAATTCAACAATGGCCGTTACCATAGAAGGTCTTAGCATGACGGGTAATTTAGACCTTCCGGCGCAACAAGCCGTGGCAGTAAGCAGTGCTTTGCAGCAGTTGGAAATTGACCCAAAACGAATTACCACTTTAGGTAAAGATGGAAATTTAAAGGAAGGTATTGTGATAAAAATACATCCCGACTACCAAGATTTTTATCAAATGATGAAAGAACAGATAAAAAACTAGTCAGAACTACTGCGCACCAGTTATCCGATATACTTTTTAGGAAAATCTATCGTTTTATTTTAATCAACCAAATCCGTCTAAAAATCGGGATAAAACAACTCATATGACCGGAGATCAAGTTTTCCAGCTGTTTGCTTATCTAATACCTTCTATTGTTACTGGTGCGGTAGCTTTCTATTTTTTTAGAATGCACACGAAAAATGAAGATGGCCGTCGTCGATTTTTACTACACAAAGACGCTCAAAAGAATACCTTACCGATTCGCTTACAAGCCTACGAACGTATGGCCTTATTTTTAGAACGTATCGCAATTCCTAGTTTGGTAGTGCGGGTTGGACCTAAATCTTCCGATAAGGGTGAATATGAAAATTTATTGATTCAAAGCATCGAAAAAGAGTTTGAGCATAACCTTTCCCAACAAATTTATTTGACGGATGAATGTTGGAATATCATTAAAGCTGCCAAAAGCGCCACTATTCAAATGATCAGAAAAGCAGCACTGAGCGAGACCGCCTCTGCGAATAAGCTTAGAGAGGATGTTCTAACTGAAACAATGGATAAGAATTCACCATCTGCTACGGCCTTGTCTTTCGTTAAAAAAGAAATTAGTGAACTTTGGTAACTAATGAGTATGTGGTACGAGGTTAGAAATACGAAGTGAAATAGTCTGATTTTACCGGTTAGATACCTGCATAAATTACAGTGACGCAGAACAGAAATTAAGAATTGGTTAGAAATCAATTACGATAACTGCCTACTGCCACTGCAAAGCAACTTCTACTCATGTTCGTTTGGTTCGATAGGATTGGTTTCCTCGTTTTTATTCTTAGCATACAAATAACCGCGTTTCCACCATAAGGTCATCTTCTTTTTATCAAAAATCAGCGAATTCGTAGTTAATATCGTAGGCGTATAATATAGGTTGATAATTGCATCTTTTTGACTTGCAACGAATTTTCCGATTCTGATGTTCTGATACTCGATTCTATCTAGAATAAAACTCAACATAGTGGTCAACAATTCGAAAGGGTTGCGCGAAGGCATGCGATTCATATAACTCACCTCAGTATGCAATACAACCACATCAACCTCAGTAGCACCTCTTTTAATAGCCTCCTCTATAGGAACGATGCTTCCTAACCCACCATCGGCATACTCACATCCGTTTTTACGAACCAAGCTCATAAAAGGGGTGTAATTAGCCGAAATCCAAATCCAATCGCAGTACTCGTCGTACGTACAATCATTAATCGATTTATATTCCACTTGATTCATAGAAAGGTTAGAAACCGTCACCACTACATCACTAGGTCCATTTTTAAGTTCTTCAAATTCCTCAACAGTTAAGCTTTCTCTAATATGTTCTCGTAGGTTTTCGCTCTCGCCGAAGGTCTTCTTTCCTTTAAAAAAATTCTTGGCAATGTTCCAATGATTAATCGATATCTCATCGATACCGTGCTTTTTCTTGACGATAAAAGGAAAGTTGTTGAAGATGGTCTTTTGGTCTACGTTAGAATAGATTTCTTTTATCTTATCTACCTTTCCCAATGCCAAATGTGATATTAATAAACTACCAGTAGAAGTGCCTACGAACATATCGTATTTGTTTCCCGATTCTTGAATAAGAAATTGGGCAACACCACCGGCAAAGGCTCCTTTACTGCCACCTCCTGAAATAACCAATGCTCTCATTCGCTTTTAAGTTTACTCTTTAAATAACGTGTTTCGGTAGGTTTTAGTTTATCAGCCAATACCTCCAATCGTCTTTTGTAATCCTTATCGTCTAAAAATTCATCTAATAAGGCTCTAGCAAATTTTCTAAATTGCCATGAATGATGATTCGTTGCCTCAATTAAACTTATAAGAGTAGGGTCATCGAACAAAAAGACTTCTTTAATATAGAAGAAAGCCCCCTGGCGTATCTCATACGAATGGTACGGCGCTGTATAACTGCTCAGCTCATTAAAATACTGCTTTGTCAATTTTCCGTTGTACCCTTCGGTAAAAATTGCTAAAGTGAGCCACATTAGCCTTATATTTTTATTCGGGAGTCCAATAATATCTTTGGTTTCATCTAGATACTCGGCGCGCCCTTCAGAAAATTCCTCCCATAACTTGAATAAAGAAGCTTCTTGACTTAAATAACTCTCTTCTTTCAAAAAGGGAATTAGTTGCTCTTTCGAAAAAAATTTTCTAAAAGGTTCGTTAGTTAAACCTGATTGCCTAATCGGGATTGTATCAGAAGCCAGCGCATTTTGAAATATTTCAAATGGAAGGGATTTTTTATAATGCCCTAACAAATACTTTTTAAGATGAATGGAATTTGTTGCATTCCAATGCTTTAGGTAATCAATGTCATCACTTTCAGCAGATTTCAACTCAGCTTCCAAATCAATCAGATGCTTTATTGACGGAGCATACGTGGATAAAATCGTTTTAGCTTGTTCAACTGGGAACTCTTTATTTTTAAGCCAAAACTCGTGAAATTTGTCTAAGCTTATACCACTAGCAGCCTCCATTTCTTGCAAAAACTCACAAACTTTCACGTTTTTAAACCTATATTTTTGCAAGTATTCCTTGATTCCTTTATTAAAAGCTTTGTCCCCTATTTCATGTCGCAGCGTAAATAAGGCCCAAGCTCCCTTCTCATAAAAGGTAAGGCTACTTGCCTTAGGGTCTAACAAACTTGCCCCTTCTCCCCTATCTATTTGCTCTTGAAGCTGCTCTAGCGAGGTATACAATTTCCAATAAAAGTGGTCATCTCCAAAAAGTTCCTTTTCAGCTAAATAGGCATAGTACGTAGCAAAACCTTCATGTAGCCAATGATGGTTACCATTTTTTTCGGTAACCAAATTTCCAAACCACTGGTGTGCCATTTCGTGGGCATTAACGTTTACGTAATTCTTATCGATAAAAGCGGTAGAATCGATAACATAACCATCCGAAAAAATAGTTGTCCCAGTATTTTCCATTCCGGCGTATAGAAAATCACGAACAGGAATTTGTTTGTAATTCTGCCATGGATAGGCAACACCGATTTCTTCCTCTAAAAAATCAAAAATGGCCTTGGTATACCGATATGTAGGCTCGACTCTTAGACTGTCTTTCGGATAATAATAATTTTCTATGGAGATTCCACTTTTTGAGGTAAGCTTTTCTTTTTCATAATTACCTATTGCAAAGGCCAATAAATAGCTGCTCATCGGTTTTTGCATATCAAAAGAGGTAAATAACCCGTCTTTGTGATTGCTTTTAATCTCCTTCAATTTACCATTGGCTATTACCGTTGCAGATTCCAAAGGATTGGCAATACTTAAATCAAACTCGACTTTCTCCTCCATAGCATCAAGACTAGGTAACCAATGGCTGGTGTACTTGCCTTGACCTTGTGTCCAGATTTGTTCGTTTCCTTCGATAGCATCATCCCATCCAAGAAAATAAACTGTCTGTTTTGGGATGCAAGAATACGTTAGCTCAAGTTTGTAGGTCTTACCAGCTTTAAAGGCTTTCGTAATCGAGATAATTTTATGGTTATTGGAATACTTAATTTTTCTTCCATTCAACTTGACCAAAGAAAATTTCATGTTTTGAGCGTCTAAAAAAACAGAATCTACATTCTTCAAAACAATAAACTCGTACATTACGTCGCCCGTAACACGTTTTTCTTTCGGAATTAGCTCTATAAAAACATCCGCTCGAAGAAAGTCGACCTTGTCTTGATATTGGGATTGAGCCCAAAAACTAAAAAACAATAAAACAAAGAGTATCGGTCGCATAATTAGAATAACTGCAAAGTCTAGACCAAATTTACCATTTTAGTTTGTGGTAATAATCGCTATCCCCTAATTTAGTGGAGTGAATTCCAATTTCCTTCAAACACCTATCACCTACTTAAGAGGCGTAGGGCCAAACCGTGCAGAAACCCTAAAGGGTGAACTGGGCATTCATACCTATCAAGATTTGTTAAATCTATTTCCAAATCGTTATCTGGATAAAACCCAGTATTATAAAGTCGGACAATTGCAACGCAGCAGTGCCGATGTACAAATAGTCGGTAAAATTATAAACCTCAAAACTGTTGAGCAAAAAAAAGGAAAACGCTTGGTCGCCACTTTCGTGGATGATACAGGAAAGATGGAATTGGTCTGGTTTAGAGGTCAAAAATGGATTCGAGAAAATCTGAAAATCAATACCGCTTATGTCATTTTTGGAAAATGCAACTGGTATAACGGAGCATTCTCAATGCCTCATCCGGAAATGGAGCTACTTGAAGACCACAAAAAGGGTCTTAAGATTTCCATGCAGCCTATTTATCCGTCTACGGAAAAGTTGAGCACCCGAGGTATTACGAATCGTGTTATCAGTAAACTGATTCAACAGCTTTTTTTAGAAACGAAAGCGAACTTTTCCGAAACCCTTTCTGATACACTTTTGCATGAGTTAAAACTATTGCCAAAAAGCGAATCATTAGTAAACATTCACTTTCCAAAAAGTCAGGAGCTATTAGCCAAAGCCCAATTTCGATTAAAGTTTGAAGAACTCTTCTATATTCAGATGCAGTTGATTGCCAAAAACATGCGTCACAAACAAAAAATCAAAGGTTTTAATTTTGACCAAGTAGGCGAACTTTTCAATGAATTTTATGAAGAATACCTGCCCTTTGAACTAACAGGAGCGCAAAAAAGAGCGCTCAAAGAAATTAGGTCCGATTTGGGAAGCAATGCGCAAATGAATCGTTTATTGCAGGGAGATGTTGGATCTGGAAAGACCATTGTAGCTGTTATGACAATGTTGCTGGCAATAGATAATGGGTATCAAGCTTGCTTTATGGCACCCACTGAAATATTAGCAAATCAACACTACGTTGGTGTAAGGGAGTTATTGGCACATATTGGTGTAAGCTGTGCGCTACTGACTGGTTCAGTTAAGAAATCTGCACGCAGACCCATTCATGAGCAATTGGAAAACGGTAAACTTCAAATACTAATTGGTACGCATGCTTTACTGGAAGACAAGGTGAAATATAAGAATTTAGGACTCGCAATAATCGACGAACAACATCGCTTCGGAGTTGCGCAGCGTTCTAAATTGTGGCATAAAAACGAATTTCCGCCTCATATTCTAGTGATGACGGCAACACCAATTCCAAGAACCTTAGCGATGAGCTTGTACGGCGATTTAGATATCTCGGTAATCGATGAGCTCCCACCAGGTAGAAAACCCATTAAAACCGTACATCGGTATGATTCTAATAGGCTCAAAGTATTTGGTTTTATTCGAGATGAAATCAAGAAAGGCCGACAAGTGTATGTCGTATACCCTTTAATACAGGAATCGGAAGCGCTCGATTACAAAGATTTGATGGATGGTTACAAGAGTATCGCAAGAGACTTTCCCCTACCCGATTATCAAATATCCATAATACATGGTAAAATGAAACCTGCGGATAAAGAATATGAAATGGAGCGTTTTGTAAAAGGGGAAACTCAAATTATGGTCGCCACCACTGTCATTGAAGTTGGGGTCAATATACCTAATGCATCCGTGATGATTATCGAAAGTGCAGAACGTTTTGGTTTGTCCCAGCTACATCAATTACGAGGTCGCGTTGGGCGAGGTGGTGATCAAAGTTTCTGTATTCTCATGACCAGTCACAAATTATCTTCAGAAGCAAAAACAAGATTAGAAACCATGGTAAGCACCAACGATGGTTTTGAAATTGCCGAAGTAGATTTAAAACTGCGCGGTCCTGGCGATATGATGGGAACGCAGCAAAGTGGAGTTCTAAACTTAAAAATAGCAGATATCGTCAAAGACAATGATATTTTAAAAACGGCGCGTTACCATGCAATTCAACTCTTTAAAAATGACCCTCCTCTAGAAAAGTCGGAGAACTTGGTTATTCGACATGCTTATGCTCAGTTGGTCAGGTTTAAGAATATTTGGAATTATATAAGTTGAATAACTTTAGTTGTTTATCGGTACAACCTAATCACCATTTCCGCTTTGGCCAATAAAGAAGCCTGAAAGTGTATAGGTGTACGTCCAGGTTGAATCGGTGGTGTGTCTTGAGTATTTGAAGTATTTGAACTGGCAGCTAGACAAACTATAGTACCTCAATTTAAAGACAAAAAATTTTGCCAAGGAATTGATGCCGCTTGCGAAATCATCATCAGTACACTACGTACACCTCCGCCATTACGATCAAAATATCCATATCTGTCAAAAAGAACTACCGACAATGGGCAACTATTTTCTGAAAACGAAGTAAACAAACTAAATTTAAATTTTACGAATATTACAAAGAGTCACAAAATTATATTACGATACTTACTCTTTCGAAACTGGAAAGCGAAACCTTAGAAAATTTTACTTCTGAAACATTTTAAATAAATGATCCAGAAAAATTCGGTCCTGATAAAAAAATATTAATAGTTGTTTCGAAACAAAATCTTAAAACCAGTATTAAAGTATGCAATGGTCTAACGCCATATATCACTGACACTTTAATCTCTAACCTTATCAAATCATAAATCTGAATTTAAAGAGGGTAATTACTGCAAAAGGGTAAGCAGCGCCACGGACATTATTATCAAAAAAATCGGTAAGTCGCAAGAGGTTTATACCAAAAATGTAGGGTCACATATCTTTTTAAAAAATACGTTTGATTAAAGATAGGGTCACTCTTTTAGTCTTCATAATATACTCGCTGTCCTGATTGAAATCTTGGATTTATCGTTTAACAAGCTGATTTTCCGTATAATCAGCGGATATTAAAATGAAATCACTACTTATATAATAACCAAACAATACATTTCCTCTACCATTTTAATAATGAATTTTTACAACTTGCAGACCATAAGGTTGAGCATCGTAATTTTCACTCGCATTAATTTTCTAAGAATACCTTGTTTCCTTAGCTTTGCTAGCTTACAATTCAAAGATTATGAGTACACGAAAGACATTATTTGATAAGGTGTGGGATTCACACGTTGTTCACCAAATTGAAAATGGCCCTGATGTATTGTTCATCGACCGCCACATGGTTCATGAGGTAACCAGTCCGGTTGCTTTTTTAGGATTGAAGAACCGAGGCATTCGGGTAATGCATCCTGAAAAAACCTTTGCAACTGCAGACCATAACACGCCAACTATTAATCAGCACTTACCAGTTACAGATCCACTTTCAGCAAATCAATTGAGAATGCTCGAAGAAAATGCCAATGAATATGGTATTTCGTATTGGGGATTAGGTCATGAGAAAAACGGAATCGTACACGTTGTTGGTCCTGAATACGGTATTACGCAACCCGGAGCTACAATCGTTTGTGGCGATTCGCATACTTCTACTCACGGTGCTTTCGGGGCAATTGCCTTTGGTATCGGCACTTCGGAAGTTGAAATGGTCTTGGCTACCCAATGTATTATGCAGCCGAAACCGAAAAGAATGCGCATCAATATTACTGGAGATTTGCAATACGGAGTGACCCCCAAAGATGTTGCGCTGTTTATCATTTCACAATTGACTACTTCTGGTGCTACGGGGTACTTTGTAGAATACGCAGGTGATGTCTTCAAGAATATGACGATGGAAGGTCGCATGACCGTATGTAACCTTAGTATTGAAATGGGTGCTCGTGGCGGCATGATTGCTCCCGATGAGAAAACATTCCATTACGTAAAAGGGCGTGAATTTACTCCGAAAGGAGAAGCATGGGATACCGCTATGGATTACTGGCAAACACTTTACACAGACCCAGATGCAGTTTTTGATAAAGAATTGACCTTTGATGGTTCTCTTATAGAACCTATGATTACCTACGGAACAAACCCCGGAATGGGAATGGGTATTTCAAACGAAATCCCTACTTCCGATATGGTACAAGGAGGAGCTACTACCTATAAAAAGTCATTGGAATACATGAAATTTGATGAGGGTGATTCTATGCTAGGAAAACCTATCGATTTTGTGTTTTTAGGAAGCTGTACTAACGGAAGAATTGAAGATTTTAGAGCTTTTGCATCCATAGTAAAAGGAAAAAAGAAGGCAGATAACGTTACTGCTTGGTTAGTACCAGGAAGCCATAAAGTAGAAGATGCTATCAAAGAAGAAGGTATTTTAGATATTTTGACAGAAGCAGGTTTTGAACTACGTGAACCTGGTTGTTCTGCATGCTTGGCAATGAACGATGATAAAGTGCCTCCCGGAAAATTGGCGGTGAGTACATCAAATAGAAATTTTGAAGGAAGACAAGGTCCAGGTTCAAGAACATTGCTGGCTAGTCCACTTGTTGCGGCAGCTGCTGCGGTTACGGGTAAGGTTACAGATCCTAGAGAATTAATGAAGGAAGAAATGGCTGTGCGCTAAACGCTATTCGCTCCACGCTAAAAAAATAGCAGTGCCAAGTAATTCAAAATTTCATGAGAGATTTTAAAAGATATAAAGTTTGGGAACAAGGTCATTCAATTACTTTAAAAATGTATCGAAAGACACAAACATTTCCTAAATCTGAAGAATTCGGAATGAAAAGTCAAATGCGTAGGGCTGCCTATTCCATTCCTTCAAACATTGCTGAAGGCTGCGGAAGGGAATCTGATGCTGAACTTAAGAGATTTCTAATAATTTCTCAAGGCTCTGCTAGTGAACTTGAATATTTTCTTATTCTAGCAAAAGATTTAGAATACATCAATGAACAGGACTATATTGTATTGGATAACGAAGTAAATCGAAGTATCAATAATCTGGTTAACAAAATAAAACATTAATAGCGTAAAATGATATGCGAAAAGCGCATAGCGAAAAGCGCATAGCGACTAAAAAATGGCATACGATAAATTCACAACATTAAAAACAACAGCGGTTCCGCTTCCGATTGAGAATGTGGACACCGACCAAATAATTCCCGCTCGTTTCTTAAAAGCAACTGAGCGTAAAGGCTTCGGGGACAATCTTTTTAGAGATTGGCGTTACAATCAAGATAACTCTCCAAAATCGGATTTTGTCTTGAATAACCCGAAGTACAGCGGAAAAATTCTTGTCGGCGGCAAGAATTTCGGTTCGGGTTCTTCTCGTGAACACGCCGCCTGGGCTGTTTATGATTATGGCTTTCGTTGTGTTATTAGTAGCTTTTTTGCTGATATTTTTCGTGGAAACTGTTTAAATATAGGCGTATTACCTGTTCAAGTTGGTGCTGAATTTTTACAAAAAATTTTTGTGGAAATAGAGAAAAATCCTGACACGGAATTCGAAGTTAGTCTTGCTGAACAAAAAGTCACCATTTTAGCAACGGGTGAAAGTGAATCTTTTGACATCAACGATTACAAAAAAGGAAATATGACCAATGGTTTTGATGATATTGATTATTTGGTAAATATTAAAAGTACTATTCAACAGTTTGCAAAAAGTACGCCGTTATAGAACACGTTCTTGCCTCGCCAGCGGGCAGGTTTGCGAGGAGTATTTTCGCAACGAAGCAATCTGTTGAAACCTAGCGACTCAGATTAAATAGATTGCCGCGCTACGCTCGCAATGACGATTGAGAAAGAAAATGAAAAGAACCATAGAAATCATGGATACCACCCTTCGGGATGGTGAGCAAACCTCAGGCGTATCATTTACCGCCTCGGAAAAACTGACTTTAGCGAAGCTTTTGCTTGATGAGTTGAAAGTTGACCGTATTGAGGTAGCTTCCGCAAGAGTCTCTGATGGTGAGTTAGATGCAGTAAAACAAATTACATCTTGGGCTAAAGAACAAAAATACCTAGACCGTGTTGAAGTATTGACTTTTGTAGATGGCGGTGTTTCCCTAGAATGGATGAAAAAAGCTGAAGCCAAAGTTCAGAATCTATTGACAAAAGGTTCTTTAAATCATTTAACACATCAGCTTAAAAAAACCCCTCGGCAGCATTTCAATGCTATTAAAAAAGTAATTGCTCAAGCGAAAAAGCAACGCATTACTACCAACGTATATTTAGAAGATTGGAGTAATGGTATGCGAAACTCCAAAGAATATGTTTTTGAATACCTCGATTTTCTTGCTACACAGCCCATAAAACGCGTTTTACTTCCTGACACTTTGGGTGTTATAACGTATCAAGAAACCTATAATTTCATTTCTGAAATTGTAACACGTTACCCTAAAATACATTTTGATTTCCATGGCCATAATGACTACGACCTAGGGGTTGCCAATGTGATGGAGGCCGTAAAAGCTGGTTGTCACGGTTTGCACCTTACCGTAAACGGAATGGGCGAACGTGCCGGTAATGCACCGATGGCAAGTGCTATTGCCGTTATCAATGACTTCTTGCCCAAAGTGAAAATAAATGTAAATGAGAAAGCGCTGTTTAAGGTAAGTAAGTTGGTTTCTGCGTTTACAGGTGTTGGCATTCCAGCGAACAAACCAATTGTAGGCGATAGTGTTTTTACGCAAACTGCTGGAATTCATGCAGATGGAGACAGTAAAAACAATCTTTACTTTAGCGATTTAATGCCCGAGCGTTTTGGCAGAAAACGCAAGTACGCCTTGGGAAAAATGTCTGGAAAGGCCAATATTCAGAAAAATTTGCAGGAGTTGGGATTAACCCTGAATGATGAAGAGCTTAAAAAGGTTACTGCTAGAATTATTGAACTGGGCGACAAAAAAGAACGTGTAACCAAAGAAGATTTGCCTTATATCATTTCCGATGTTTTGGATACCGATTATCAGCAAAAGGTTTTCGTAAAATCGTATGTGCTTACCCATTCAAAAGGTTTAAAACCTTCCACTACCCTTTCTTTAGAAATCAATGGAAAAACCTATGAAGAGAATGCATCAGGTGATGGCCAGTACGATGCCTTTATAAATGCACTCCACAAGATTTACAGTTCAAGAAAAATAGCATTGCCAAATCTAATTGATTATGCGGTGCGCATACCTCCGGGAAGTAATTCGGATGCCCTTTGCGAAACTATTATCACATGGAATTTGGACGGAAAAGAATTTAGTTCAAGAGGATTGGATTCTGACCAGACGGTTTCTGCCATTAAAGCAACAGAGAAAATGCTTAATATAATTTAGGAACACTCATTGCGAGGAGGAGATTTTCGAAGAAAATTTCTGAGGTGGAAGGCTATTGAAAGTTTGCAATAGAGTAAAAAAAGCCTATGACCTATTACAGAAATTTAAATGCATATTAAATAGATTCCGACCTTCGTCGGAATGACAATAAAACTTTTTATTCATGAAATTAAACATTGCCCTTTTAGCCGGAGACGGAATCGGACCAGAAGTAATAGACCAAGCTGTAAAAGTTTGTGATGTAATAGCAAAAAAATACAATCATGAAATCAATTGGAAACCTGCGCTAACAGGCGCAGCAGCTATTGATGCGGTAGGAGAACCCTATCCAGATACGACACACGAAATTTGTGCAAACGCAGACGCAGTTTTGTTCGGTGCTATTGGGCATCCGAGATTTGACAATGACCCCTCAGCGAAGGTGCGACCCGAGCAAGGATTATTGAAAATGCGTCAGAAATTGGGTTTGTTTGCAAACGTGCGTCCGACTTTTACATTCCCGTCCTTGATTGATAAATCACCTTTAAAGCGCGAACGCATTGAAGGAACAGACTTAATCATACTTCGTGAACTAACGGGTGGTATTTATTTCGGAGAACGCGGAAGAAAAGATGAAGGCAACACCGCTTTTGATACCATGACCTACGAACGACATGAAATCGTAAGGTTGGCAAAAAAAGGTTTTGAAATGGCAATGAAACGCTCTAAAAAATTATGCTGTGTCGACAAAGCAAATGTTTTGGAATCTTCAAGACTTTGGAGAGAAACGGTACAAGCAATGGAAAAAGATTATCCAGAAGTGGAAGTTAGCTATGAATTCGTTGATGCAGTGGCTATGCGTTTGGTGCAATGGCCAAGTGCTTATGATGTACTGATTACCGCTAATCTTTTTGGAGATATTTTAACCGATGAAGCATCTGTAATTTCAGGTTCAATGGGCCTCATGCCTTCTTCATCTGTGGGAAGCAAAGTTTCCTTGTACGAACCGATTCACGGTTCTTACCCGCAAGCGGCGGGAAAAGATATCGCAAATCCGTTAGCAACGGTTTTATCAGCTGCGATGCTTTTTGAAGACATGAATTTAGCGCAAGAAGCACAAGCTATTCGTGATGTCGTCAACAAATCATTAGCTGAAGGCATTGTAACCGAAGACCTATCAGACGGCGCTAAGACCTATAAAACGAGTGAGGTTGGCGATTGGTTGGCTGAGCATATCTAAAAATTATTGTCTAGTTGGCTTTTTTTGTCTCGAGAAAAACCAATCAGAGCTTTTGTTGAGCATTAAACAAAAAACAAACAAAATTAAGATTTTGTAAGAGGTGCGGTCTACCAACTTACTCCTGCCCCACCACCGCCAGAGCTGCCACCACCAAAACTTGAAGATGAGCTACTATTGGAAGAAGAATGTAATGAGCCAGAAGATGAGGAAGATGAACTTCCTATCATAGCAATTACTGCAAATTCTTCTTCTACATAATTACAATTGCGACACACATAATAATCAATTCGTTGTCCCTCTTCATAAAATGTTGGTGGTTTTGATACGTAAGATTTATTCTTTCCAAATGACTTATATCCGCACTCTGAACAGTTGGTGTAATTACGACCGTTTGGTCCTTTGTATTCAAGAATCATAAAATCGCTTTTATCATCAGTAACCCAAACATCATAAAGTATAGTTCGTATTTCTTCTTCTAATAGCTGCGCTTCTCTTAAATAGTCTATTTCGTCATAGTTGGTAAGAAGTGCCATCGGTCTACCATTCTTTTTACTGAAACGAGGAGCGAACCTGTAATGTTTTAATCGCCTTTTGGCAATTCTCGAAAAGAAGAACATGGGAAGCGGAAACAGTACTTGCGCACAACCGAATTTTAATCTGTCTAATCTGTGGTATTTGTCATAATATTCGTCTTTTGAACGTTGAATATCATAGGCCTGACCAAAAAACCGAAAACCGAAAATAACACAAAGTAGTGCGTAAATTGATACTATAAGATGTAGCCAACCCCAGTCAATAGCTGGTTCTTCATAGTCTACTCCAAAACCATATACTTCATCGATTGCATCGGGGTTCGCCATAAATTCTTTTACCCGAAGCACCGCATTTTCAATGCCCAAACCATAAGCGCCTGCCTTGAAACTCGGCACAATCTCGTTGACGCCTATTCTGAAACAGACTACATCGGTTAATATGGGTTCTAACCCGTAACCAACTTCAAATTCTGTTCTGCGTTGATCCATCACGGTTAGAATAAGAAGTCCGTTATCAGTATCAGACTTTCCGATTTTCCATGAATTGAATAGGGCTACTGCAAAATCTTTAGGAACTTCCTGACCAATACTTGGAAGCAGTACTACAGCAGTTTCAACTGAAGATTTTTGCTCTAGTTCATACAAAAGTGTATTAATACGACGTTCTACGACAACATCCAAATAATCTTTAGGGTCTGAAATATACCCGCTGATATTCTCGCCTCTAGGACTTGGCACATCAGAAATCGCATACATTTGTTTTTCAGCATCATATTTTGGAGCCCTAAAAATAGGAGCTTGTAGCACCGCCTTTGTTTGCTCCCCTGCCTGTGGCTCAAGCACTAGTGAATCAGTAGATTCCAGAATCGAATCTAAAATAACAGGTGCGCCCTGAGCTAGGATTGTACTTGTTGTGCAACACCACAAAAAAATAGCGCAGAGTACGGATAGTCATAATAAGTCTAGTCGCATCTTAGAGTTTTAAAAGCTAGCGCTTACGAAGCTATGAAATTATCATATCGTTTAGCAGCAATTCATCTAGTTCTCATTAATTGAGGTTATTGCCTTATATCACATTTTGAATTCAAACAGTACCAAAGCAGTACTCAAAATCATTAATTTTGCATTGAACAGAAATTTAAAAAATCAACCATTGGATAAGAAATCGTATAAAATTCACATCATAGGTGCTGGTTTAAGTGGCTTGGTGGCCGCCATAATTCTAGAAAATGCAGGTTATACACCCACTATTATTGAGGCTACCGATCGCGTTGGCGGCCGCGTTAAAACCGATATCGTCGAAGGGTATCAATTAGACCACGGGTTTCAGGTGTTATTAACCGAATACCCCATGGTGAAGAAGTACTTAAACCACGAAGAACTAAAACTTCAAAAATTTTATTCAGGAGCTGTTCTTTTGGAAAAAGGAAGCCAAAGGATTATCGGTGACCCCTTGCGAAACCCATCTTTATTATTTAAAACGATAATGGCCAATATTGGAAGTTTTTCTGACAAGTTAAAGGTCTTAAAACTTAATTCCTATCTAAAGAAAAAGTCTGTGGAAGCTATTTTTAATACCGAGGAGCAGACTACTCAGGAGTTCTTAGAACGCTATGGGTTTTCAAATGCTATGATCGAAAACTTTTTCAAACCTTTCTTTAGCGGAATTTTTTTAGAATCTAACCTCACGACATCGAGTCGAATGTTTGAATTCGTTTTCAAAATGTTCGGCTCGGGGTACGCATCATTACCAAAAGAAGGGATTGAATCTATACCAAAACAGCTGAAAGCAAAATTAAAATCAACTACGTGGTTATTCGATAGTAAAGTTGTAAAAGTGGAAAACGGCAAAACCATATTGACTAATGGCGAGGAAATTGAAAATCATTTCACCATTATAGCAACTGACCCTAAGGAAATGATTCCCAATCTTAAAAATCAAAATATCCCGTGGAAAAGCTGTAATACCTTTTATTTTGAAACGACAAACCGCGTAATTTTAAAACCTTTGATAGGCTTGATACCCGCTGAAGACACACTAATAAATAATATCTTTTATCATACAAGTTTAAAGACGTCATCATTAGCTAAAAAAGAATTGTTATCTGTTACAATAGTAAAGACCCACGAACTTGATTTTCAGACACTTCGACACCAAGTTGAAAAAGAGTTAGTGGTACACTGTGGAATTACCGATATCCGGTTTCTAAAACATTATAATATACCCTATGCCCTGCCGGATTTGAGTAACGTTCAATATGAACTTGCCCCAACAGAGACTAAAATCAAGGATACCGTTTTTCTAGCGGGCGACCATTTGTTATATGGCTCTTTAAATGCTGCCATGTTATCAGGGGAAAGAGCTGCTCTAGGCCTTATTGAGGTTTTAGAAGATAGTCAGAACCTAGCACAGTTTACTTCAGAGTTTGCTTAATCCAATTGCGCCTCAGTCGATAAAAGGTTCTCGTTTACACTTGTGGATTGGTAGATTTTCTTAACGATTTCATATAAATCAGGAATAACAGTTTTTGCTAATTTGGAGTTCCCGTTAAGTAATACGCAAATTCCTAAATCCGCTTCTGGGTATAGGGCAATCTCGTTTCTGTAATTATTAACGCTGCCTCCGTGATGCCAAACGGTATAGGTAGATTCAGTATCTTGCTCTTGAAACTCGTGAATTCGCCATCCAAAACCATATGATGATTGAATATGTCCTGGCCAACGTTGGTAGTATTTTCTTTTGTTATTAACAGAAACAAAAGGTTTAAACACTTTTTCAACGGCAGTTCTTTTCATTACCTCAGGATTGTGACCGAGTAAAAAACGCATCCATTTGCCCATATCATTAGAACTGGCGTTAATACCACCTGCGGCAACAGCATTATAATAGCAGTTACGCAATGGTAAGCGTCGCCATCCCTGTTTTCTTTTATAATGAGGTGCAGCTATATTTTCTTCTTTCATTAGTTCAATATGCGTCATTGAAGTATTAGACATTCCTAAAGGCCTAAAAATACGATTTCTCAACAAGGTTTTTGCATCTTTTCCAGTCGCCTTTCGCATTACTTCTTGACTTAATGCAAACATCGCATTCTGATAACTATATTGAACTCCCGGTAAACTATAAGGTTTTACTTCACTAAAGCGGGAAGCAATGGTATTCATTGATAACCCAGCCTCTACTAAATTTGTAAAACTATGATAAGGAGTTCCCGCGGTGTGCGATAAAATATGAGAAAGTTTAATGTCTTTGGTGTTTTGATCAGTTCCAAATTGAAACTCGGGAATGTAGTCCACTACCTTATGATCAAAATCTAGTTGGCCTCCATTCTCTAAGTTCGCCATTAAAACAGCAGCAAAACCCTTAGATAATGACCCTAACCGAAATACAGTTTCGCCATCTACTTTGGCTTTTTTATTGACGTTACGTTTACCGAAACCATCGGAAATAACTATAGAATCACCTTTTACCACACTAACTCCCGCCCCAACAATTTCTCCAGAGGCTATGGTTTTTTGAAAATATTCTTCCAAGGCCAGCTTTAGCTTTTGTTTCTTTATGTCGTAGCGTCTTGCCAAAGTCTTTTGCATCAAGACCGATTCGGTTTGACTACTACTAACATGTGCATCATTTTTCTTAACGCCGTCGCCGACGACCTTAAAAGCAAGGATTATAAAAAATGTAATGCATAAAAGTGTTAGTACACTTAAGAATTTAAGACTGCGCACTGTAGGTATGGTTTGAATATTAGATTTGGGATATCTAATAGTAGGTTAAATTATTCAATCATAAGTTAAAACGTGAATTTGTTGAAATTGTTACATTAGCACAAGTGGATTTTAATTAAATAATTTTTTGATTGAAATTGCGTTTGATAAAACATTAACCAAAAACCAATCCTATGTTTCTTAAAAAAATAATGATTTCTTTTCTCTTTTGCACCTCTTATATGTTAGTTGCTTAAAACAAATTGACTGCAACTAGCAACTTAACTTCTATTTCGCAAACCTTTGTTTTCAGTGGCTTTGAAAATTCTTTAGAAGAACACCTTATTACATCTACTGAAGTACCCGTAAGATTTATGTCTATGGATTATGCCATGTCAGAAGAACTCGGCAAAGATTTGACTTTAGCATTATTCAAAAAGAATCGCAATAGAATGGAAAGAACCGAGCGTATACACACCTATATTGGGGTTCCTTTAGCTATTCTTGGAGATATTATGGTGGCGGGCTCTGATGCTTTATACTACAATTGTGTAAATGGGGACTGTGAAGGTGATGCCCTAGGAGGTTTCGGAATTCTTGCTTTGGCAGCGGGGGTTGGCCTTGGTGGCACTGGCGGCGTGCTTTGGATTGTTGGGAGTAAAAGATAACACCTAGAAAAAATCTATAGTCATAATGTAAAGCCAGTAAAAAGCACAGTACGGTGATTTTAAGTTAAAAAAACCTGCATGATATCTATTGCAGGTTTTTTTATGTTCTTCTTTCCAAAAGAAATAACATCGCTATAAAAATCTATAAAATAGGTTTCATAGCAGTCATAGACTCTCGTAAGCGCGCGCCAACAATTTCCACAGGATGCTCTCTCAAAGCTTTGTTCACAGTTATCAATTTTGCATTGTCCACGCTATTTCCAGCTCTATAAGCAGTTCCAATAACATCAGTATCGATGTTTTTCATGAAGTCCGTTAATAAAGGCTTGCAAGCATGGTCGAATAAATAACAGCCATATTCAGCCGTATCAGAAATTACACGGTTCATTTCGAATAATTTCTTTCGTGCTATAGTATTTGCAATTAATGGAGTTTCATGCAAAGACTCATAGTACGCAGACTCCGCAATAATTCCTGAATCTGTCATTGCTTCAAAAGCTAGCTCTACTCCTGCTCGTACCATAGCGACCATTAATACACCATTATCATAAAATTCTTGCTCGCTAATTTCAACATCGCTTGCTGGTGTTTTTTCGAAAGCAGTTTCGCCTGTGGCAGCTCTCCAAGTCAACAAATTCTTATCATCATTAGCCCAATCCTCCATCATTGTTTTTGAGAAATGACCGGTCATGATATCGTCCATGTGCTTTTGAAATAATGGCCTCATGATATCCTTCAACTCTTCCGCTAAGTCAAATGCTTTTATTTTTGCCGGATTCGATAAACGATCCATCATATTGGTAATACCCCCATACTTCATACCCTCGGTAATGGTTTCCCATCCGTATTGTATTAATTTTGAAGCGTAACCAGCATCAATTCCCTTTTCTATCATCTTATCGAAACACAAGATGCTTCCTGTTTGTAACAAACCACAAAGAATAGTCTGTTCCCCCATTAAATCAGATTTTACTTCCGCTACGAATGAAGACATTAACACTCCAGCTCTATGGCCCCCTGTACCCACAGCATACGCTTTCGCCTGCTCCAAACCTTTACCTTGCGGGTCGTTGTTCGGATGCACAGCAATTAAGGTAGGAACACCAAAACCTCTTTTATACTCTTCACGAACTTCCGAACCAGGGCACTTTGGTGCCACCATAATAACAGTCAAGTCTTCGCGTATTTGCATTCCCTCTTCAACGATGTTGAAGCCATGAGAATAGGATAATGTTGCTCCCTTCTTCATTAATGGCATAACTGCAGTTACAACCGCTGTATGCTGTTTGTCCGGTGTTAGATTAATTACGACATCTGCAGAAGGAATCAATTCTTGGTACGTACCAACCGTGAATCCATTTTCGCTAGCGTTAATGTATGACTGTCTTTTCTCCGAAATTGCCGCATCACGCAAAGTATAAGCAATATCTAATCCTGAATCACGCATGTTCAAACCTTGGTTTAAACCTTGAGCGCCACAACCTACAATTACGATTTTCTTTCCTTTTAAAGCGGATACACCATCTGAGAATTCGCTCGATTCCATGAATCTACATTCCCCCAATTGGGTCAATTTGTCTCTTAGTGATAGTGTATTGAAATAATTTGCCATGAATAAGATTTATTTTCATTCCTGCAAAGGCAGGAATTTGTTTAGATTAATTGTTTTTTTTCGTTGCAAAATCTTTAGGATGATTAATCCTAGGAACCTCCGAAGAGACCCCTTCGCTTTTTCACCGTCAAGTGAAAAACCGCCTCTCTTAGAAAATAAGAAGAGGAACCAAGAATATTTAATCAAGATGAAATTTTTCTAGCATTGCCGAAATCTGCATTTCTTCCTTTGATACCGAAATACGTCCCGAACGTACAAACTGCATAATCCCAAATGGTTTCAATTGGTCGTACATTTCATCAATTTCACTTCTTCTGCCCGACTTTGCCAGAACAAAAAAGTCGCGGGCTACCGTAACAATTTGTGCGTTACTTTCCTTTATAATATTTTGTATTTGACGCTCATCGAACAATAGTGCCGAATCGATTTTAAACAAAACAGATTCTTGATAAATAGTTTCATCATCGGTATGATAAAATGCCTTTATTACCTCAATTTGCTTCTCAATTTGACCTACGATATTTGTTACCCACCGTTCAGTAGTTTTTATTACAATAGTAAATTTTGAAACTTCATCAATTTCTGATTTAGAAACATTTAAACTCTCTATATTAATGTGTCGCTTTAAGAATATTCCAGATATTCTATTCAATAATCCCACATTGTTTTCGGAATATACCGAGATGGTGAACCATTCTTTTGCCATTATTTCTATTTGGTTTTAACTGCTATTATCAATCCTGTTGACCAGTCCATTTTGGTCAAGTTAAAGTCCTCTCTTTTTTCTAGATAAGAAACCAATTCTTCCACATTTTTATCATGACCTTCTGGCCAGTTTGGCTGAGTAGCCATATCATCTATTATGTAAAACCCACCAACTTTTACCAAGTTTAATATCTCATCCGTTTCGCTGTATTTTCCAGGCCAAGCGTCAGCAAAAATGAGGTCGAACTTGGCTCCTGAGTATTTCCTAATCCAGTTCGAACCATCTCCGCATATAATTTGGACTCTTCTATCTGCTCCAAAATACTGTCTGGCAATTGCAATTAATATTGGGTCATTATCGACAGTAATAAGTTGTGAATTTGTATCCATTCCACTAATCATCCAAGATAATGACAATCCTATTCCAGTCCCCAATTCTAAGAACCTCCCAGCCTGTTTGCTTGATATTAGGGTTTTTAGTAAGGCTCCGATATACAGGTCAGAAGGCATTGTAAATCCGATTTCTTCGGATTTACTTACTATCTCTGAGTGGATAGCCGGAATGTCCTGTATATTTGAATCGTTCATATGTCCTCTCCCTAAACCTGCCTCGCCGGCAGGTAGGTCCCTCTCAGAGGGACTTCAAATTAGTTATTTCAATCTAACATCTGAAACAGACGCTCCTGACGGAATCATCGGAAAGACGTTATCTTCTTGTTCTACTTTCACCTCTAAGAAATAGGGCTTATCGGAAGCTATCATTTCTTGAATGGTTGATTTTAGATCTTTACGCTCGCTCACGCGTTTCGCTTCAATATGATATCCTTCCGCAATTTTTACAAAATCAGGATTCACCATCACCGTTGACGCATATCTTTTACCAAAGAACAATTCTTGCCACTGGCGTACCATTCCCAAATGGTCATTGTTCAACACCACAATTTTTACCGGAACTTGGTGTTGAAAAATAATTCCCAATTCTTGAATGGTCATTTGATAGCCTCCATCACCGATTATAGCGACCACCTCACGATCCATAGCCCCCATCTTGGCGCCAATAGCCGCTGGCAGTGCAAAACCCATAGTTCCCAAACCTCCTGAGGTTATATTGCTTTTCGACTGCTCGAATTTCGCATAGCGACAAGCAATCATTTGGTGCTGCCCCACATCAGTTACGATTACAGCTTTATTGCCTGAAGCGATATTAATCTCTTCAATAACCTCGCCCATCGTCAAACCATCTTTGGTAGGATGGATGTCGTTCTTTATGACGGTATCAAATTCGATTTGGTGTCTTTTTTTAAACTCATTATGCCAGGCTTCATGTTTGCTCTGATTCAACAAAGGAAGCAAAAGCCCTAAAGTCTCTTTAGAATTACCTAAAACAGCAATATCGGCGTTAACATTCTTGTTGATTTCTGCAGGGTCGATTTCAAAATGGATTACCTTGGCCTGTTTTGCATAGGTATCTAAACTGCCCGTTACACGGTCATCGAAGCGCATACCAATGGCCAGCAACAAATCACATTCATTGGTCAGTACATTCGGGCCATAATTACCATGCATACCTACCATACCAACATTTAATGAGTGGCTTGTTGGAATCGCGGATTCTCCCATAATCGTCCATGCGGCTGGTATGCCAGCTTTCTCGATGACGGCTTTTAACTCCTCCTCGGCTTCACCTAAAATGACGCCCTGCCCCCAAACAATAAAAGGTTTCTTGGCATTATTTATCAGTTCAGCAGCTGCTTCAATAGAACCCAAATTGGGTTTTGGTGTGGGGTTATAGCTTCGAACTCCTTTGCATTTCTCATAGGAAAATTCAAATTCATCAAACTGTGCGTTCTTCGTAATATCAATCAATACTGGACCTGGACGGCCAGATTTGGCAATGTAAAATGCCTTCGCCATTATTTCAGGAATTTCCGAAGCCTTGGTAATTTGGTAGTTCCACTTGGTTACGGGAGTTGAAATTCCGATGATATCGGTTTCTTGAAAAGCATCAGAACCCAATAAGTGCCTTGGCACTTGACCAGTTATGCACACCATTGGTGTTGAATCAATTTGAGCATCGGCCAAACCGGTTACCAAGTTTGTAGCACCAGGACCTGAAGTAGCCATGGCAACTCCTACTCTACCAGAAACCCTAGCATAGCCCTGAGCAGCATGAGTTGCACCTTGCTCGTGTCGGCTTAAAATATGGGTAAGCTTATCTTGAAACTTGTATAATTCGTCATAGACAGGCATAATAGCACCACCAGGGTATCCGTAGAGCAAATCAACGCCCTCAGCAAGCAAGCAATGAATAATTGCCTCTGCACCAGATATTTTTATTGTGGATTTTGTCTTCGTATCTTTTTTCTTTTCTTTCACTGTTTCCATAAGTCTTCTCCCTAGCCCTCTCCCATGGAGAGAGGAAGCAAATAGGTTCATTTAGTTAAACTCTGCTCTGATAAAATATCAATACTCTAAAATTCATCTGTTACACATCCTTGCGCTGCCGACGAAACCGAACGTGCATATTTGTATAAGACCCCCTTTTTAAACTTCAATTCCGGCTGCACCCAAGATTTTTTTCGTTTTGCTAGTTCTTCAACCGAAACATCCACATTGATGGCATTCGTTTCCGCATCTATTGTAATAATATCACCATCTTCAAGTAGCGCGATAGTACCGCCGTCTTGTGCTTCCGGCGAAATATGGCCTACAACAAAACCGTGCGTTCCACCTGAAAATCTACCATCGGTAATCAAGGCGACTTCTTTTCCCAAGCCAGCTCCCATGATAGCAGCGGTTGGCTTTAGCATTTCTGGCATTCCAGGACCACCCTTTGGACCTTCATAACGAATTACCACAACATCTCCTTTCTTAACCAATCCATCTCGAATACCATCGTTGGCATCATATTCACTGTTGAAAACTTTTGCGGTTCCTTTGAAGAGCAATCCTTCTTTGCCTGTAATTTTTGCTACAGAACCATTTTCAGCAAGGTTTCCATATAACATTCGAAGGTGCCCTGTTGCTTTGATTGGTCTATCTAAAGGCATAATTACATCTTGACCTTCTTCCAAATCGGGAACATTTTCCAGGTTCTCTGCCAGGGTCTTTCCGGTAACGGTCAAACAATCACCATGCAATAAGTCATTTTTCAACAAATACTTTAATAAGGCTGGTATACCACCCACACGATGAACATCTTCCATAAGATATTTACCACTAGGTTTTAGGTCTGCAATAAAGGGAGTCGTATCGCTAATGTGTTGAAAATCCTGTAATGTAAAATCAATATCCGCGGCTCGGGCTATTGCCAAGAAATGGAGCACTGCATTTGTTGAACCACCAGTTATAGTAACCAAACGAATCGCATTTTCCAGCGATTTTCGAGTAACGATATCTAAAGGTTTAATATCTTTTTCGATAAGCACTCTCATTTGCTTGCCAGCCTCAAGACATTCCGCTTCTTTGTTTTTGCTAATCGCAGGATTGGATGAATTATATGGCAATGACATTCCCAAAGCCTCAATTGCCGAAGCCATCGTATTTGCTGTGTACATTCCGCCGCAGGCTCCGGCACCAGGAATTGATTTTTTGATGATGCTTCTAAACTCTGATTCTTCCATAGTGCCAGCAACTTTCTCTCCCCATGCCTCGAAAGCGGAGACAATATCCAACTTCTTATCATTATGACATCCGGAAGCTATCGTACCACCATAGACTAAAATAGATGGTCGGTTTAAACGTAACATAGCCATTAAGGCTCCTGGCATATTTTTATCACAGCCAACAACCGTTACCAATCCGTCATATGACATTCCCTGAACAACAGCTTCCATTGAGTCTGCTATAATATCTCTAGAAGGCAATGAGAAACGCATTCCAGGAGTTCCCATGGAAATACCGTCACTTATTCCGATGGTATTAAAAATGAGTCCAACTGTTTCTTTGGAATTTACGCCCTCCTTCACCAATTTGGCCAAGTCATTCAAATGCATATTACAAGGGTTACCTTCGTAACCTGTACTTGCAATACCTATCAAAGGTTTTTGAAAATCCTCGTCCATAAAACCAATTGCATAAAGCATTGCTTGTGCTGCGGGTTGCGTTGGGTCTTGGGTTACATTCTTGCTATATTTATTTAATTCCATATCAGGTACTCGTGGTTTGAATTTTCTGGTTCTCTATCAAATATATTCGCTTTCAAAATACTGTTTTGACCATAGCTAGTATATACGCTAAATTCAACTATAAGAAAATTTATTTAATGTATTGATTATCAATTTATTAACTACTTTTTTTTATCACATTCATTACTGCTATTTTCCTAAAATTCACGCACTACAAATACATTTCACTTTTATAATCGGTTTTATGATTATGCTTCTGCCAGAACCAACCTGAGATTGGTGTTTCAATGACAGGGGAATAGTTCTAAGGGGGTTCAAAAAAAAGCCTGTATCAAATTAAATTTGATACAGGCTTTTAAATAAAGAGTATAGCTGTATCTCCTCTATTTAGGGACGATAATTAGCAGCACAACATTTTTATTATACACTTTCATTGATACAAGGGTAAGACAAGTATTTTAGATTACCAAAGAAAAAATAAGATTTAAGAAAATTTAAATGAAATTTTATCCCCATGCTTTTTCTGAGCTAAAATATCCATTGCTTCATCGGTAAGTTGTAATATACGTGGATAGCCGCCTGTTGTTTGACCATCTTGCATTAAAATTATGATTTTTCCTGATGGGGTAAGTTGTACTGTACCCGGCATTGTACAAGAGGTTAAAATTGAAATATGATGTTGGGCCAAATTTTCGTTTAATCGATAGGCCATTCTGTTGTTCTCTTTCGCAATTGAAAACTCAGACTGAAACAAAACATCAAGCTGATCATCGGTCAATAAACCGTGTTCAGGGCCGATAGTTACTTTAAGAACAGTATCATCAAGCGGCGCATCTACCCTCAATTCAGAAAGTTTTGGGATGAAATCAGTTATTGCTTCATAGTCGATTTCCATTCCGTCAGTGAGATGACTTTTTTCGGAGAGCGGAAAGAAAAAGGAACGGCTTCCTAATATCCGTTCTGTCAGAAATCCGTTTTTGATACCCAAATAGTTTCTAAAGCCTTTTTTTAACCTTCCGTAAGAAAGAATATCTCCTTGTTTTATAGAATAAACCTTAAAAGGAGATACAGGTTCATTATTCAAAGTAACCGACATTTCTGCACCTCCGAAACAAATACATGTAGGGGCATCAAATTGTATGGTAGGTCCGGTCATGGTTATTTCCATAACTGCGGCAGTCTCATCGTTCTCTAACAATTGATTGATTTTAGCTGGTGAATACGAGTCCATCTGCCCAGAAACAGGAACTCCTTTGTTCAACAACCCAAACCGTCCTGTATCCTGTATAGTTGAGAAAAAACCTGATTTCAGTATTTTAAGCATGAATCGGAATTTTTTCGCGTTTATAAATACCTACTTCGGCTTCTATCATGTGTAAGTCATATTCTGCCCGCTCAATTGCATAAAACTGCACTTGGTCTCCGACACTAACAAAACACGGGGTGTCTGCATCTGCATCGAACATAGGAACCGAACAATTTCCAATAATATTCCAACCTCCGGGCGATTCTTGCGGGTAAATCCCGGTTTGCCTTGCAGCAAGACCAACCGAGCCTTTTGTTACTTTTAAGCGAGGTGTGTTTTTTCGTTGGACTTCAAGTTCTTTGGGTAGCCCTCCTAAATACATAAACCCTGGTAAAAAACCTATGCCGTACACAGTATATTTGTGAGAGGTGTGCATTTCAATAACTTGTGCTATAGACATGCCTAATTGCTCTGATACCTCTAACAAATCAATTCCAAAATCAAGATCATAACAAACGGGCAAACGCCAGAGAAAACGCTCGGTTTTCACAACCGAATTCTCTTCGTTGTACCATATTTGCAACTGTTTCTTCAACTCTTCGAAAGGAATAGCTTGTTTACGGCAGATTAATGTCAAAGAATTATAAGCAGGAACGGTTTCCCACTCCGCAATATTAACTTTGGTTTTCAGAACGGAAATAAATTCTAAAATATCTTCCAGAATACTTTCTTCAACCCGGTTAGGCCATTCCATAAGAATTGCGTGCGAACCAAAGGGTCGTATGTTAATATCGTAGTTATTCACTTAGCAATACGGATTTTGGTTTTTGGTAAATGATGGTTAAGGTACGCTAATATTTCCAAAACATTGGGTGTATCGCCATGTAAACAATACGTGTCGGCAATTAAATCAATTTCAGTTTCGGCAATGGTTCTTACCTTTTTTTTGTTTATCATTCGTGTCAAATGTTCCAATACATTTTGAGGATTTGAAATTAGTGCATTTAGATCCGTGCGCCTTACAAGACTTAAATCGTCATTGTAATTTCTATCAACAAATACTTCGCGTTTAATATCAAATCCGTTAGCTATTGCACTTTTTTCCAATACAGAATCGTAGGGTACGTAGATAGCTGCCGAATCTTTATACTGCGATACCGCTGCTAAAAAAACCGCAGATAGTTTATCATTTTTGGCCAAATCATTATAAAGTGCGCCATGAGGTTTGATGTGGTTCAAAGTTGCTTTTTCTTCACTCAAAATCATAACTAAGCTGGCTATTTGGTTTTGAACGGCAGACACCAATTCATCTTCGGTAATAGCCATTGAAATACGACCAAAATTTTCTTTGTCTGGATATGAGGGGTGAGCCCCTATCAGCACATTATGTCTCAAAGCCAAACGAACCACTTCCCGCATAGAGGCTTCATTGCCAGCATGACCACCACAAGCAATAGAGCAAGAGCTTATCAGCGGAAGCAAATAGCCCTCGTTGCCTGCCCCTTCGCCTACGTCGCAATTAATATTAATATATCGTACTTGACCCAATGTGTAAAATTCGGTTATCTAAAAGCCTCATTTATTCCCGTTTTAAATTCCTCAAAGTCTTGAAGGTAGTTATGGCCAGCGCCGCGCACCTCGTAGAACTTTTTGTTCTCGCTCGGTATTTCTTCAAATAAGCGTTTTGCCTGTTCTATAGGTATTACGAAATCATCATCACCATGAAAAACATAAATCGGGCATTTTACTTTTTTTACGTATTCGTTAGAAGGAAAACGGAACTTGGACAACCAATCGATAGGGAAAATGGGAAACCGATGTTTTCCCAAGGCCACAGCACTATAAAAGGGAGATTCCAAAATTAATTTTTGGGGAGTATTTGCAGCTGCCAAACCAGTTGCCACCCCAGTACCAAATGAACGACCATAAATAATAATTTCATCTTCATCATATTTTGTCAGCGCATAATTATAAAACAACTGTGCATCTTGTTTTATGGCCTCTTCACTCATTTTTCCCGTGCTTTTTCCGTAGGTACGATAATCGACCAATATCGAATTATAACCTTTTCTACTTATCAAATTAGCCACGTGTATTAAATGTGAAATATTTCCTGAATTACCGTGAAAATATAAAACCACACCTCTGGCACTATCCTGTTTTACATGAACGGCGTTTAGTACAGCACCATCTTCTGCGTTTAAATTCAACTCCTCAAAATCTTGACAAAAATCATATTTGTGGTTCATGGGCATCTTAGACGGAAAAAAAACAAGCCTTTCCTGAAATGTATATGCCAAAATTGCCAAAATAACATATAATACGGCGAGTATAATACCGATTTTTTTAAGTCTTCTCATTCTTATTCTCTCAATTGGTGGGGGTCTATGCTCGAGCCTTTTAAATCAGTTGATTTTGGTTTACTTTCGATAATTTCATTCAGCATTTTATGATATGATTCGAAAGTATTCAAGTTTTTATGTCCGCCACCGATAACGGTATAGATTCGGGTAAGTTTCGGTTTTATTTTAGATAGTTTTATACTTGTGCGATATGGAATTAATTTATCATTTGTACCATGAATAATATGAACGGGGCATTGCACATATTGTAACCATTTATAGGAAGGCATCGGAAATTTAATTAACAGCGATAATGGCATAAAGGGAATGTACTTCTTTGCCATTTTGGTTAAGCTGTAGTATGGAGCATCTAAAATGAGCATTCTAAGATTGTTCATAGAAGCCAGTTTGGTGGCAAAACCTGAACCTAGCGCACGACTATATAGAATAATATACTTCTCGGAAACATTCTCTTTAATCTGATTGTATACCATCTGCAAGTCACGTTTTATGGCTTTTTGGGTGCTACGGCCTGTACTTTTTCCAAACCCTCTATAATCGACCATGAGCGAATCATACCCGTGCCTGGTAAAATCGACGGCGAATTTTCCCCAACCTTTTATGCTTTTAGAATTACCCTTAAGGTAAAAGACAATTCCCTTAGGGTTTTTAGAAATAAAACGAAGTCCATTAATTACTGCCGCGTCACGGGTTTCCACATTGTATTCCTCTATTTCTTGGTTATCGTAATGAAATTGAAAATCTCTAGGAAGTTTTTCGGGCTTGAACATGATATAATCTTGCAAAAAAAACAACAACACGCTAAGCGCACCATAAACTGCAAGAACAAGTAAAGAAATATAAACCCAATATGGCATTAAAAGTAGTTTAAGATAATGAAGTGATTTAAACTTTCTCTATTCTGGCGAAAATTTAAATATACAAAAAGATGGCCTTTACAAATCGAACAGCGCTATAACCACTTCTTTCTTTTAAAATAAATCATCATTCCTATAAAGAGAGCGATCATAACTCCCCAAACTATAAAATAACCGTTCTTAGAATGCAATTCGGGCATGTTATCGAAATTCATACCATAGATTCCTGCAATAAAAGTAAGCGGAATAAAAATAGAGGCCATAATCGTCAAAACTTTCATTACCTCGTTCATCTTATTACTCATATTGCTCATATACATTTCCATAAGGCTCATAGACATTTCTCGATAAATCTGCAGGCTTTCATTTATCTCTATGCAATGGTCAAGCGCATCGCGCAAGAAAAGTCGGGTATCTTTGGTAATTAAATCGCTTTCAGAATCGAGTAGTCGTCCAACAAGATCGCGAACGGGAAAAACGAACCGTCTTACTTTAAGGACTTCTTTTTTAAGTCTCTGAATTTTTTGCGCTATTTCTGGAGATGGGTTATTGTAGACCTCTTCTTCTAAAGAGTCGATTTTTGAGTTGATATTTTCTAACACAAAAAAGTAGTTGTCAATTATGGCATCTATGAGCGCAAAGAACAAATAGTCGGCGCCTCGTTCTCGAATTCGGCTGGCTTCTTTTTTTATACGACTTCTAACACCGTCAAAAACATCATCTTCCAACTCCTGAAAAACCAAAACACTGTTTTTAAATAAAACCAGTGCCACATGCTCGCTCACCAAGGTATTTTCTTTATCTAAATAAAGCATTTTGAATACACCGAAAATATGATCTTCGTATTCGTCTATTTTAGGACGTTGCTGTGTGTTTACGGCATCCTCTAGTAAAAGCGTATTCAAACCAAGACTTTTTCCCAACTGGCCTATAAAATTTTCGTCGGTAAGGCCTACCACATCTATCCAATTAACCGCATCACTTTCAATCAGCTCTAATATACTTTCAATCGTTTTGGGATAACTTTCCTCAAAAGTTTTCTCTTCATAATTTATTACATGAATTATACTTTCGGTTTTTTCGCGATACCCCAAATAATTAATAGTACCCGGAGCCTTTCCGACCTTCTTGTTCGCTCTGGAGATTTTTGGCCTACTTAAAGGTGATTTGGTGCTTTTAATTGCCATATTGGTCTATTTAAGTAAACTACCTCGAGGCAAGCCCACGAGGCGTTCGTATGAAAACGAATCTTAGAATTTCGAGTCCCGCCCTAACGGTACGGGCGGGCAAGCCTCGGAGCATTTAAATCTCGCCTATCGAGTAAAGTTACTAACTATTAGACAAGTTATGTGAATTGAAGAGAATTCAATAACAATCCTGATCCAGGTGCGATATATTCTATTTTGTTCTTGTTATTACCTTTTAAACATTCTTCAATTTCATTTAATGTCAATTCCCCTTTTCCTAATTGTATCAAACTACCCATAATCATTCTTACCTGATAGCGCATAAAACCTTGCCCTGTAATTCGTAAAGCATAACTTTTAGGCGGAAAAAAATTAGCTGTTAAAAGTTTATTTTCTTCAATATAGCAGTTCTCTATGGTTCTAGTAATCTTCGAATTCTCACGTAATTGCGCCGTAAAACATGAAAAATTATGGGTTCCCATAAAAAGTGAAGCTCCACTTTTCATAAGGTCAATATTAATATCTTCAATAATATTTGCCATAAAAGGCGCACAAAACGGGTGGTTCTTTGCACCGTATGAAAATAGATATACGTACTCTTTTGACTTACTGCTTTTTATAATATTAAAATCCGAATCGGTTTGCTCAACATTCAAAACTCTGATATCGGGAGGAAGGTTTTTATTTAAAAGTTCGGTAAAACCAAGAATATCGTCCAAAGGGGTGTCTTTTAGAAAAATTTCACAACCATAATCCAAAGCAGAAACTTTTGCATCGGTTCTTCCTGCTCCTAGAATCTTTACCGATACCTGAGGCAGTAAAAATTTCAAGGTCTTTAACAACATACCCTCTATAGTTTTCTGTCCCGGCTGTTTTTGCCAACCACTGTATCTAAAACCTAAGAACTGAAGAGTAACAATGTATCTATATGTTGCTGTTTGCATGAATAAAAGTGCACTTTACCTATTATTAGTGGTAAGCTAGGGCTTTTTTATTAATTTTAATACTAATCAACTGAATCAACAACCCCTGAAAATTGCTCCCCTATGAGCCATATACTCAAAATATTCCCTTGGAAACGTGGTACGATTATCTCTCTCGTTGTTCTATTTTTAGGTATAATTTTTAGTTTCTACGGATTATATACCAATACCTTCTTCCTTTTTAAAATTAGTAATTACATCTTGCCACTGGTAACAATAGTGCATTTTCTATTTCTTTATGTGCTTTGGTTCAAAATAAAAGAAGATGAAATCGCCGATCCACAAATGCGCAATCTAGAATACGCTTTATACGCATTGTTACCTATTTATTTATACAAATTAGTCAGTACCATCTTAGTTTTGGCGGGATCTTCGGAGTTTGTTGGTCATTCGCTTCCTTGGACGTTTTATCCTGTTTGCATTTTTATGATTCTAGTCTATACACTCCTAATTGGTGTAACTTTCCTGGCGGTCGCTTATAGAATTAAACATGTAGGCGGTTATAACTTCGAAGAAATGAATCGTATCGATTCTTGGGAATAACGCAGCATCTTCGATTAGCCCAACAAATTAAAAGTTACCGCAACAAAGGTTTCAAGCTCTTTTTAGTTGAAATGATTCTTCTCTATACTAGAAATATTTAAATAAATACTGTAAGACTTGCTGTTTATTTACGGCTATGTTGTTATCAGGTATCAGGGCGTAACCCAAAATATACATCCCATAGTCGATTATCAAATCGTTTGTGATAAATCTGTCATACTTTTTAACGTGATTCGTTGTTGATTATGAAACATATTTTGATTGTAGAAGATGATCCGGAAATAATTAAGTTATTAGAGATTCATCTTACCGATTTGATTTATTCCACCGCAAAAGCCACGGATGGTGAACTTGGTTTAAAAATGGCCTTGGAAAATGAGTACGATTTAATTCTCTTAGATTTAACCCTACCTACTTTAGATGGCATAGAAATATGCAAGCAACTGCGAAAAAAAAAGAATACTCCCGTAATCATGCTTACTGCCAAATCAGAAGAAATAGATAGAGTTCTTGGCTTAGAAATAGGGGCTGATGACTACATTACAAAACCGTTTAGTATTCGCGAATTACTAGCTAGAATCAAAGCAGTACTGCGAAGAACCGAAATAAAATCAACTTTAAAAAAAGATAATTCATCCTCGATTAAAGCTGATGGTTTACTCATTGATGTTGACAAACGAAAAGTACTTTTAGGGAATAAGAAAATAGAACTCTCCCCGAAAGAATTTGAACTACTGATTTTAATGGCGTCAAACCCCGGGAGAAATTATAGCCGTTCAGAACTTCTGAATATTATTTGGGGCTATAATTTTGACGGCTACGAACACACTGTAAACTCGCATATCAACAGATTACGGGCGAAAATCGAATCTGATATGGCCAACCCCGCATACATACTTACCACTTGGGGCGTTGGTTATAAATTTAATGAAGACATAACCGTATGAGCAGCAACGAAAAAACCCTTACACCAAAATTGATTAAAAAATTATGGTTGGCGTTTATAACGCTTGTGTTATGGATGGGTGTCTCCTATATTCTTATCACGGGATATTTAGCCAACAAATACAGTCAAGAAACTACACAGCGTTTAAATGCAGATGTAGCAAATCATGTAATAGACGAAAAATTCAAGGATGCTTCTCCTTTTTTACAGGATGGTTCTGTGAATAAACCCCTGTTCGGAGACCTTATGCATGATATGATGGCGGTTAATCGAGGTATTGAGGTGTATCTTTTAGATGACAAAGGCACTATTCTCTATTCAGTAGTACTTGACCATGAAGCTGGCGCGCCAACCAAAAGTGTTTCTCTTGCACCAATTACTGATTTTATAGATGGTAAAGGCAACAAGTTTGTACTTGGCGATGATCCGATTAACCCTGGGCAGGGAAAAATATTTTCGGCTGCACCATACACTGCAGGGGAGAAAGATGGTTTCATCTATATTATACTCGCGGGCAAACAGTTTCAGCAAGTTAGCAGTAATCTACTTGGTCAATATTTTACCAAACTAGGCTTAGGGGCAACGGCATTAACCATGCTTTTTGCTGCATTAATTGGTCTTTTGAGTATTTGGTTCTTAACCAAGAATTTGAGGGTTATTACAAAAAACGTCCGTAATTTTCAGGAAGGCGACTTAAACGCTCGAATAGAAAATCCTGAGAAGTCCGACATTTCTATCCTTGCAAATTCGTTCAACGAAATGGCAGATACCATCGTCGGAAATATGGACAAGATGAAGTCTGTTGATTTGCTGCGTCGAGAATTGATTGCAAATGTATCACACGACCTGAGAACACCTTTGGCAATATTAAAAGGGTATATCGAAACCCTACAAATGAAACGAGATAGCCTTACTGAAGCTGAGAAACAAGAATACCTTCAAATTACGCACGACAATGTTGATAAGCTATCAAATTTAATTAATCAATTATTCGAATATTCGAAGCTGGAAGCCGAGCAAGTAGTACCCGTAAAAGAGCCCTTTTCAATCACCGAGCTATCTCATGATTTAATAGCCAAGTTCAAAGTGTTGGCAGAGAAAAAGCAAATAGAATTAACACTAGACAACCCTAATGAAAACTGTATGGTCTTCGCCGATGTTAGTCTTGTCGAAAGAGCTTTAAAAAATCTTATTGAAAACGCTATCAAGTATACCAATTCAAAAGGAAAGGTAACCCTATCGTTACAAAAACAAAGGAACAACATCAGTATCAATATTTCGGATACCGGAGTCGGAATACCCATAAGCGAACAACCTTTTGTTTTTGATCGTTATAAACAGGTTAATGAAAGTGCAAAAAAACGTGGACAAGGTCTTGGTTTGGCCATCGTAAAAAAAATAATGGATTTACATGGCACAACAATAACGGTGCTCAGCAAACCTAGTGAAGGCAGCTCTTTTATTTTTAACCTACCGGCATATCAGGTTTAGAAAAAAAAATGCTCTAAAAAAAGCCCCGTATTTACGAGGCTTTTTTGTTTTACAAACCGCTTATAAAGCTCCCATACAGGTCTTTGAATTGATAGCCTTCTGTAAATCTATTCTTACTTAGTTTCTTATGAGCAACTAAGCCCCATAAAACCAATTCCTTCAAAAAATAAGTGTCATTTTCTGAAAAGTCAGATTGATGTTCTTTTACTAAACGATTTAACTCGGGAATACTGTCAAGGCTTCTCTTGTATTCTTCATCGGTAAAATCATCGAGCAGCTCGAAACCTTCTCCTTGAAAAAACCAATGTAAGAGTTCATCATACGGGGTCTCGGCGTCTTTCTTCTCCAATTTATTGATTTGTGGAAAGTATAGAGGGAAAAGTGATTTCACAGCTTCATCAACCAAAATCGCAGCTACACCGTCAGCACCTTCTTGCTCTCCTTCATAAACCAATTCTATCTTGCCTGTAATTGCGGGTATTACCCCTATAAAATCGCTCAAACGAACCATTGTTTGGTCCGCACCCGTTAATAAAGTTCTTCGCTCGGCAGTACTTAATAAATTTTCAAAAGCTGTAATACTGGTTCGTGCGCTAACGCCACTCTTTGCATCTACATATTCACTATTTCTAGCTTCAAAGCTAATTTGTTCTAATAAATCTCTAGCGATATCGGGCACGTAAATCGAATCACTTTGACGCTCGTCCAAGTTCGATTCTTGGGCAGTTATCTTTCGAGCAGTCTCGATATCGTCTGGGTAATGTGTTAAAATTTGTGAACCGATTCTATCTTTCAAAGGTGTAACTATACTTCCCCTATTCGTATAATCTTCTGGGTTTGCTGTAAATACGAACTGAATATCTAATGGCAAACGCAACTTAAAACCACGTATCTGAATATCACCTTCTTCCAAAATATTGAAAAGAGACACCTGAATTCTTGCTTGTAAATCGGGTAGCTCGTTAATAACGAAAATACACCGATTTGCTCGAGGAATCATGCCGAAATGAATTACTCGGTCATCAGCATAGGAAAGTTTTAAGTTTGCTGCTTTAATGGGATCTACATCCCCTATCAAATCTGCAACGGTTACATCTGGGGTCGCTAATTTTTCGTAAAAACGTTGATCTCTATGCAACCAAGATATTGTGGTTTTATCTCCTTTTTCTTTGATTAACTCCATCGCAAAACGTGACATCGGTTTTAATGGGTCGTCGTTTATTTCAGAACCTTCAATCACCGGAATCCACTCGTCCAAAAGGTTCACCATTAATCTGGCCAAACGTGTTTTTGCTTGTCCGCGGAGCCCTAATAAGTTGATATTATGTCGGGACAGTATTGCGCGCTCTAGTTCCGGGATTACAGAGTTTTCATAACCCCATACTCCTGTAAAAGTCTCCTCCCCTTTTTTAATGCGTTCTCGAAGGTTATTCCTGAGTTCATCTTTGATACTCGTGGTCTGATAACCTGCTTTTTTTAGTTCCCCTAAAGTGGAGATTTCTTTGTGTTTCAAATTCATAGTCTATTTAAATAGATTCAAGAATAAAGAATCAAGAGCCAAGACCTGCTATCTAAAGTCTTTAATCTTGGTTCTTTTCTCTTAGGTCTCTCGTTATTTCATCCTTTTTTTTCTTGCATACTTCCAACTTTATGCTTCCAACTTCATGCTTCCAACTTCGTATATTATTATAATCTTTTTCTTCTATTGTTCTCATAATCCTCGAAAATCATTTCACCCAAGCCCTTCAGTCCGGTAAAAAATGCTTTCCCCTTGTTAGCCTCGGTAAACTGCCGTATAAATTGCATTAAATAAGGGTCCTGCGCTATCATAAAAGTAGTAATAGGAATATGTAATTTTCGTGCCTGCCGTGCCATATTGTAGCATTTTTCAACGATGAAATCATCTAAGCCCACACTATTCTTGTAATAGTGACCGTCGGGCATGCGCAAACAGCTTGGCTTACCATCGGTTATCATGAAAATCTGTTTGTTGGTGTTTCGCTTTCTGCGCAACATATCCATCGCCAATTGCAGTCCCGCTACCGTGTTCGTGTGGTATGGCCCGACTTTGAGATAAGGCAACTCTTTAATAGAAATTGGCCAAGCATCGTTTCCGAATACTAAAATATCGAGCGTGTCTTTTGGGTAGCGCGTGGTTATTAATTCGGCAAGTGCCATTGCGACCTTTTTAGCAGGTGTAATTCGGTCTTCACCATACAGTATCATACTATGGCTAATATCGATCATTAACACCGTACTCATTTGCGCTTTATGCTGCGTATCTTCGACGACCAAATCTTCCTCGCTCAATGAAAAATCACCAATACCATGATTGATCTGAGCGTTTTTCAAGGTCTCTGTCATAGATATGTTCTCTAAACCATCTCCATATCTATATTCTCGCATATCGCCAGTATGCTCATCTCCCTGCCCAGATTTACCAGTTTTATGGTTACCGGCACCACTCCGTTTTAGCTTTCCAAAAATTTGGTCAAGCGCTCGCTGCCTAATAATACGTTCCATTTTTGCGGTAATCGAAATGGTACCGTTACCGCCGCCATCTTCTCCATCTTCACCTTCTTGACCCATTTGGCCACCACCATCCTCAAACTCTTCGCGTATGTAACCCTTTGCTTTTAGTTCTTCTATAAAGTCATCAATGGTGTACTCATCATCCGTTAGCTCATACTCCTTATCCAACTCACGCAACCAATCTATTGCCTCATCAAAATCACCAGAGGTATGCGTTATTAGTTCCTGAAAAATATCGAAAAGTTTATCAAAAGGGGATTGTTCGGGTGCCTCGTAAGGTGAAAAGCGAAACCCTTTTCTCATATTCATAGCCATAGTATAAAAATACTACTTTATACTAACAGGATTTCATTTTTTGGGAAATGTTAACGGTATAACTTTTAAAAACCTACCTTAAGTGTAAGCACGATTAATTATTGATGTAAATTCATCTCTGTAATGAATATAGAACTTCTTCGAAAGCAGTGTATCGGATTTATAAATACCCCAGCACTCTGGCAAAATCAGCAATTTGACATTCAACAATTTGCATTTCCTGAAATCGACATAAATCCCTTTCAGCCAAAAGCAATTCCACCTAAAATTCGGTTGGGACACCAGATAGAGCACTTATTTAAACAGCTAATCGAACATGACGATAATTACGAAGTTTTACTATATAACCTTCCCATTAGAAGGGATAAACGTACAATCGGAGAAATCGATTTTATATTAAATGACAAAAAATCCTTAGAATTGATTCATGTAGAACTCACGTATAAATTCTATATTATATATTCAGAAATATCGGAACCTATTCGTCAATTAATGGGGCCTAACAAACGGGATACATTTTTTGCCAAAATGGAAAAAATAACGAATCAACAGTTTCCGTTATTACACTCTCCCGAGGGAATTTCCACTTTAAGCAATAAAGAAATCGACATTGCCAAAATCCGGCATCAAGCCTGTTTTAAGGCGCAATTATTCAAACCATACGGAAGTAAGGATGCACACATTCACCCTCTTAATAAGAATTGTATCGTTGGGGAGTGGTTACGGTTCCCTGATTTTGATGTCGAGGAATTTAAAAAATATCGATTCTATATTCCGTACAAGGCGGAATGGGTCATTGCACCGCACATTGATGTACCTTGGAGTTCCCATTTTGATATATTGACAGATATTAAGCTGAGATTACTCAAAGAAAGAGCTCCCATGGTATGGATGAAAAAGTCTGAAAACGAATTCTTGAAATTCTTTGTCGTTTGGTGGTGAAGCACTATTTTCAAATGTTAAAGATTAACGTTCAATAACTTCCTGCATGCAGCAACCCTTGGTCAGTATTTTAATTCCGTTTAAAAATACGGAAGCATTTTTTTCGGAGTGCTTAACCTCGATTTGCGAGCAGACCTATCTGAACTGGGAAGTTTTGGCAGTTAATGATTCTTCAGATGATTCAAGTCTAAAAATTGCTGATGAATATGCCCGGGAGGACACTAGAATTAGAGTTTTTGAAAATGAGGGTAAAGGCATCATCGAAGCCCTAAGAACAGCATATTCTTTCAGCAAGGGATTTTTTATTACACGAATGGACTCCGACGACGTTATGACCTCTAACCGATTAGACGTTATGACAACTTCTTTACTTGAAAATGGAAAAGGCACTATAGCAATTGGTAAGGTGAAATATTTCTCAAAAGAAGGCATCGGAGACGGTTACTCTCGATATGAAAAATGGTTGAATAGTTTAACCGCTAAAGGCAATAACTACAATGAAATCTACAAAGAATGCGTTATCCCCTCACCTTGTTGGATGACCCATCGCAGCGATTTCGATGCTTGTGGTGGTTTTGAACCCAATACCTACCCAGAAGATTATGACCTTGCCTTTCGTTTTTATGAAAACAACTTACAGTGCATACCTTGTGACGAAGTATTATTGAATTGGCGAGATTATGACAATAGAACTTCAAGAAACAGTGAACACTATGCGCAAAACTATTTTCTAAATCTTAAAATTCATTACTTTTTAAAGTTGGAATACGATACCAACAGACCTCTCGCTATTTGGGGAGCGGGGACTAAGGGAAAAGCAACAGCAAAAAGTTTATTGAAAAAAAATGTAGATTTTCATTGGTTTTGCGATAATCCTAATAAAATAGGTAGAGATATCTACGGAAAAAAAATGAGATGTTATACCGAGTTACCTACCTTAAAAAACCCACAAAGCATAGTAACCGTGGCCAATTTAGAAGCACAAAAATTCATTAAAACTTATTTTTCTGAATTAACCCAAGTACAAGGTGAAGATTACTTTTTCTTTTGTTGAAATTACTCGGATTCCACGATGCAATTCGTCCGCAACCCCTGCTAAAAATCGACTTGCAATACATGAGTAGGCAATTATTTTACTAAATTTCATGAAAACGCTTAGTCTAGGCTCTTTTGTCTAGGAGCGCGGCGGTCTTTTATCTTTTTTAAATTATCTTTGGCCAATCATAATAGGAAATGCAGTTTAAACATCCAGAATTACTTTGGGGTCTTCTTCTACTACTCATTCCTATTATTATTCATTTATTTCAACTCCGTAGATTTCAAAAAACACCATTTACTAATGTTGCTTTTTTAAAAAAAGTGGTTTCAGAATCACGTCGAAGCAGTACTTTAAAAAAATGGTTGCTACTATTTACAAGAATGCTGTTACTAACGGCCTTGGTTATCTCTTTTGCACAACCTTTTTTTGCTGAAAAGTCTGCTTTAAAAGCTAAGGAAATGGTTATATATTTGGATGATTCTTTTAGTATGCAGGCGCAATCAGAAGGTGGTTCTTTGCTGGATAATGCAATACAATCGCTTATAAAAGTACTGCCGAAAGAAGAAAAATTTAGTCTCTTTACCAATACTAAGGCCTATAAAAATGTAGAACTTTTAGAAGTTCAAAACGAATTATTGGGATTGCAAACAACCCATCAACAGATTACCCTAGAAAATGTTTTCTTAAAATCCAAAACATTTTTCGGTAAAGATGAAAACACTACAAAAAACCTTATTGTAATCTCTGATTTTCAGGAAAATTTTGCTGGATCAACTAAAGACAGCACACATTCATTTCAGCCTCATTTGGTCCAATTAAAGCCAAAAAAAAATCAAAATACAACGCTTGATTCCGTTTACCTTTCCGACGGTACTAATAACCTAGAACTTACGGTACTGCTCAAGAACATCGGTGATTCAGAAAGTCTTCCAGTTTCGCTCTATAATGGGGAACGGTTAATTGCAAAAACTGCCGCCGTATTCGATGCGAACAACAAGGCCAAAGTAAGCTTTACGCTTCCTGAGGATGAGGTTATTAAAGGAAAAGTCGAGATTGCCGATATTGGTCTTTCGTATGACAATCAGCTCTATTTTAGTGTGAATAAAAAAGACAAGGTAAAAGTACTGGCTATTGGTGATGACAATAAATTCTTAAATCGAATCTATACCGCAAATGAATTCGATTTTCTCAGTGTATCACTAAAAAATCTAGATTACAGTATCTTTTCAGAACAAAATCTAATTGTTTTAAATGAGTTAAAAAGCATTCCTAACGCTATGCTTACAAGTGTAAAATCGTTTACGAATGCTGGTGGTTTATTAGTATTTATTCCTTCAAACACAGCCGAAATCAGTTCCTACAATTCATTGACCACAAATTATTACCAAACCACCTATTCACCAAAAATAGGATACGAACGCAACATTACTAAAATAAATTTCGATCACCCGGTGTACTCGAATGTCTTCGAAAAGAAAGTTGTCAACTTCCAATATCCAAGGGTTAGCAATTACTATCCCATTAAATCAAATGCCCCAGCACTACTCTCCTTCCAAGATAGCGAACCCTTCTTGGTAGGTAGCAATACTGCCTATTTTTTCACTGCTCCCTTATCATTAGAAAATTCTAATTACAAAAATTCCCCATTAATTGTTCCAACATTTTATAATATGGGCAAAAGCAGTTTAAAAATACCATTGCTCTATTCGGTAGTGGGGCAAAAAACAACCATCGATGTTTCGGCAAAGTTGGCTAATGACCGTATTCTTAAAACCGTGAAAACAGGGCATGAATTTATTCCTCAGCAACAAGTATTCTCGAAAAGGGTACGTCTAAATTTCGTTGAAAACCCAACTAATGATGGAATCTATGAAATCAAAGACGGTGAAAATACGCTTCAAGACATTAGCTTTAATTATGAAAGAAAAGAAAGTGAACTGCTCTATAGAAAACCGGATTTAGAGGATAAATCTTCAGAAACCGATTCAATTGCATCGCTGTTCGAATCGATTGAAAAAGACAACAGCATCACCGAGCTTTGGAAATGGTTTATTATTTTAGTGATGCTTTTTCTATTGGTCGAATTACTCATACAAAAATACCTGTAATGGACATACTGTTAAAATCGGCAAAAATCGTTGACCTAAAAAACAAAGACCTTCATCTAAAGAAAAGAGATATTCATATTAAAAATGGAAAAATCGAGAAAATCGGGTCAAACTTAAATGTTGACAAGAAGACCAAAGTTATCTCACGTAAAAACCTTCATGTTTCTCTGGGATGGTTTGATACCGGTGTTAGCTTTGGCGAACCTGGTTATGAGGAAAGAGAAACCATTGCGAATGGGTTATTTACGGCTGGCAAAAGCGGTTTTACCGATGTGGTCTTAAACCCCAGTTCTTCCCCTGCTCCCGATAGTAGTTCTGCTATTGTATTTCTAAAAAATGCCGCTAAAAATGAAGTTACGGCCTTGCATCCTTTGGGAACAGTGACTCTAAAGGGCGAAGGAGAACATTTAGCGGAATTATTCGATATGAAAAACGCCGGGGCAGTTGCCTTCAGCGATTATAAAGAACCCGTTAAAAATTCTAATCTGCTCAAGATCGCTTTGCAATACAGTCAAAATTTCGAAGGTTTAGTTTATTCATTTCCCATGGATGATAAAATAGCGGGAAAAGGAATTGTAAACGAAGGTCCAAACTCTACTCGCTTGGGATTAAAGGGAATTCCGGCACTTGCGGAAGAATTGCAAATAGCCAGAGACTTATACATATTGCAATATACTGGTGGCAAATTACACATTCCGACAATTTCAACAACGGGTTCGGTAAAACTAATCGCACAAGCCAAGAAAAAAGGATTAGACGTTACTTCTAGCGTAGCTGTTCACAACCTTTGGTTTACCGATGATGAACTGCATGAGTTTGATACTACCTATAAAACAATGCCCCCGCTACGTCAGAAAAATGATATTTTGAGCCTTAGAAAAGGATTAAAAGATGGCACTGTTGATTTTGTGACTACTGATCACAGCCCAATGAACGTAGAAGAAAAACGTATTGAATTCGATAACGCCGGGTATGGCACCATTGGTTTGGAAAGTGCCTTTGGTATCTTAAATCAAATATTTGATTTGGAAACGGTAATTCACCTTCTTACTAAAGGTCGGGAGCGCTTTGGGGTTGACTCTTCAACAATTGAAAAAGGTCAAAAAGCAAATCTTACCTTGTTCGATCCAACTTCAACTAACACGCTAAAATTAGAAAACCTCACTAGCACCTCAAAAAATGCTGCATTCCTAAAAATCACGATGAAAGGTTCTGTTCTAGGGATAATCTGCAATAATAAGACACTATTGTCCTAGATTTAACGTTATATTTGGATAATTAACCTTTAAACCAAATTATTATGATTTACGGAATTGCGCTTATAATCCTCGGTATTTTAGCGGTACCCTCTTTATTATTATCAAGAAAACCAAATGCTAAAGAGTATCTAGACAAGATTACACCTTATCAAGGTTGGATAGGTCTGGTATTTTGTTTTTGGGGTATCTGGGGAATAATTAGTGCCTTATTGAACATGGGCTGGCTTACAACTTGGCCGATTGGCTGGGTACTTTGGTTGGCTGTTAGCGTTGTAACTGCTGTGTTAGGCTTTTTACTTGGCTACGGTATGATCAACAAGCTTTTATTGTCAAAAAACGAAGAAGCCAAAGAAAAAGGAGAAGCTTTGCTTGCAAAACTTGCTCCATTGCAAGGTAAATTCGGTGTTGCTGCTATAATTTTAGGTATTGTATATATCGTTTTGACTATTCTACACTAGAATAACTTTATAAAGTCGTAAAGAGGCTCAAGTTGAGCCTCTTTTTTTTGCCCAAAACTTTAGCATCGGTTAACTTTAGCCCATGAGTTTAGCTAAAGAAGGAAAAACTACCGCTATTGTCGCTTACCTGACTATGATAGGGGCGCTGATTGCGCTCAGTATGAACAGCGAACCTCGAAATTCGTTTGCTAGATTTCATACAAGACAAGCCTTTGGGCTACATTTGATGTTCATTGGTTTTGCTATTCTGTCAAATACTTGGGGCAATCTCTACTCTTTTTTCGGATTACTAAGTTGTTATTCTATTCTCTGGATATATGGTTTTACAGGTGTATTGGCCGAAAAAGAACAATCTGTCCCGGTAATAGGTCCTTACTTTCAAAAATGGTTTACATTTATTCAATAATTATATGACTACCGCTCCCCTATCTTTAGAACACCTTGTAAGACCGTCAAATCTGAAAACCGGCAAAGCTCCTGTTATTTTTTTATTGCATGGCTACGGAAGCAATGAGGAAGATTTATTCTCTTTTGCTCCAGAACTATCTTTGGACTATACCATTATTTCGGTAAGAGCGCCCTACCCTATGCAGCCTTTCGGTAATGCATGGTATGCTATTAACTTTGATGACCAAAATGGAAAATGGAGCGATGACGAGCAAGCTAAAAGTTCTCGAGAAAAAATTGTCTTTTTTATAGATGAGGCTTGCCGCATGTATGATCTGGATGACGAAAACGTTACTTTGATTGGTTTTAGCCAGGGTACAATTCTAAGTTACGCTGTAGCACTTTGTTATCCTGAAAAGATAAAGCGGGTAATTGGGTTAAGCGGTTATATAAACGAAGCGCTATTGAAAGGCGGATATGCAGAAAACAACTTTTCAAATTTAAAAATATATGCCTCCCATGGCCAAGTAGACCAAGTTATACCACCAGAATGGGCACAACGAATTCCAGATTTTTTAAGTGCCTTAAAAATTGACCATAAATATGAGGAATTCCCAGTGGGTCATGGGGTATCTCCTCAAAACTTCCATTCATTCAAGAAATGGCTTTTGAAGACTTCTTAGTTCGTTTATTATTCTTGACTACGGGTATATAACAGGTGATCTAGCATCGTAAAATCCACGCCCAAATCATCTTTTAATTCGTACTTAATCAATATTTCACCCCAATATTTTCCATCGGAGAAATCAGCCACGATCCACTTATGATTCAACAATTTTATACGATTTATTTTAAAATCGCTCTCCATACCCTCATAAGGTATTAAAGGATTATCACCCTTTTGTTCATTGGTTTCCAGCAACTTATCGGAAATGTAACGTGTTGGGTTGTCGAGATTAAGATGGTCATAGTAAGCAAGGGCGTCATCGTTATTCTCCAACGAAAAATACTGCATATCCAAAACGGATAATTGCGATTTTTGAACAGAATCTTTAAGTTGTGCAATTTGATTCTCTTTTTTGATTACTTTTTCCTGCATTGATTCCATCATTTTACCACTGCTCACAAAAAGATAAAGCCCAATAAGTGCGGCAAAAATAAACAGGTAAAGAAATATTTTGTTTTTCATAAATAGCATTTTTATTGTCATTCGCTTGCTTGTGCTACCCCGACGCTATGGGGCGTTCAGTAAAGATGGGAATCTAATTTTTATTTTTTATTATAGCCTAGGCTTAAATCTAATTTATTGTTACTTCCTAATTGGCCGGAATTCTATTATCAATAAAATCTAAACGGTTATTACCAAATTATCATATGCCAAATGTACATTCTCGGGCAGTCTATTTTCTACTTCATTATGAAAACCCAATAAATGGCTGATATGAGTAAAGTAAGCTCTTTCAGGGCTTACTTTTGCGACAAAATCTAAGGCCTCGGTAAGGTTAAAGTGAGAATGGTGCGCTTCTTCGCGAAGTGCATTTACTACAAGCACCTTAGTGCCTTGTAGCTTTTCTATCTGCTCTTCAGAAACACTATTCACATCTGTCAGGTACGAAAAATTCTTAATTCTAAAACCAAAAACTTGTAGATTTCCATGTAATGCTTCTATTGGAATAACCTCCGAATCGCCGATTATAAACGATTCGTCTTTTTGAATTCTATTAATTTGAACCGAGGGTGCTCCGGGATATCGCTCTTTCTCTGCAAAAATATAATCAAAACGTTTCTTTAAAGCAGTAATAACGCGATCATGCGCATAAATGGGAATGGCACCCTGTCGAAAGAAAAAAGGACGTATATCGTCTATCCCGGCAGTGTGGTCTGCATGTTCATGAGTAAAGAGAATACCATCTAATTTAGAGATTTTATTGGTAAGCATTTGTTGTCTGAAATCTGGACCACAATCAATAACGAAATTATAATCTTCCCAAGATAGCAGCACCGAAACCCGAAGTCTTTTATCTTTCGAATTTTCACTTAGGCAAACGGGATGGTTGCTACCAATAACCGGTATTCCCTGCGAAGTTCCGGTGCCCAGAAAAGTAATTTTCAACCCTTTGACCATTAATTTCAAAATTATAACATATTTATTAAATAGATACGTTGAACTTCTTAACTTTGTTTGTAAATACTTCACAATGGCATCAGTTCTCAAACGGGACACCGCATTCGAAAATATCCCCTCAATCAAAGCGAAAACGCTTCGTATTAATCTCAACCCTGACATCTATGGCACATTTGCCGAAATAGGAGCGGGACAGGAAACTGCAAGGCACTTTTTCAGGTCTGGCGGCGCTTCTGGCACCATCGCTAAAGCGATGAGTGCTTATGATAAAGATTTTAGCGATGCTATTTATGGCGTCGAAAAAGATGGCCGGTACGTAACCCAACCACGTTTGAGACGTATGTTGGTTCATGAAATGAACTTAATGGAGGAACGCATTAGCAGAGAAAAACACCCTGAACGTTTGTTTTTTTCCTATGCGAATACGGTTGCTACAATTGATTTTTCGAAAAGATATAAGGGTCATGGTTGGATTGGTATAAGGTTTCAATTAGACCCAGGCCAAAAAGAATTTGATGAAATAATTATTCATGTTCGTTTTAAACAAAACGAGGCTCGATTGCAACAAGAAACACTTGGTATTCTAGGTGTAAACCTTATTTACGGGGCATTTTACAAGTACGACAAGCCAAAAAAAATGCTTGAGTATCTGTATGACCATATTGACAATGACACCATTGAAATCGATATGATTAACTTTAATGGCCCAAATTTCAAAGATGTTGATAATCGTTTGATGAGCCTGCAACTGATCAAGAACAATATGACCGAGGCCGTTATGTTCGGCCCCGACGGAAATAATTTGTTGCCTGCAGCTATTCTTTACAAAAAGAACATCTTGGCCTTAAGAGGTAGTTTTAGACCCGTGACCAAAGTAAATATGGATATGCTTCAAAAATCTATGGATATTTTTATTCAGGATCAAGATGTAAATCAAGAAAAGACAATAATCATTTTCGAAATCACCTTATCAAACCTAAAAGCATCTGGTGAAATAGATGAACAGGATTTTATGGATCGCGCAGAACTACTTAGTTCATTAGGACATACGGTAATGATTTCTAAATTTCAGGAATACTATCGTTTGGTAGAATATCTAAATAACTACACCAAAGCCAAAATCGGTTTGACAATGGGTGTAAACAATCTAGTAGATGTTTTTGATGAAAAATATTACCGCCATCTTAGCGGTGGTATTCTAGAGGCGTTCGGAAAACTGTTCTTCAAAGAACTGCAGGTATACCTGTACCCGATGAAAAATGCAGAAACGGGGCAAATAATGACCTCTAACAACGTAAAAGTACATCCAAGAATGAAGGAGTTATACAAGTTTTTCAAGTATAACGGTAAGGTAATGGACATTATCGACTACGACCCTGAAATTATGGATATTTTCTCGAGGGAAGCACTGAAAAAAATAATCAACAATGAAGATGGTTGGGAAGAAATGCTACCAGAGGGCATCGCTGAAATTATTAAGGAACGAAAGCTTTTTACAAGAAAAAAACTGCCTTCAGAAAAGAATTAAAACTGAAAAAAAGCCCCTCTTAAGGGGCTTTTTTAATTAACCAATTAGTTGAGCAGCGTGATCTTTAGTTTTCACCTTCTCTATTACCTTTTCGATTACTCCTTTTTCGTCTATCATAAAAGTCGTTCTCAATAACCCGTCAAACTCTCTTCCCATAAATTTTTTGGGTCCCCATACACCGAATGTATTAATTACGCTATGATCTTCATCGGCCAAAAGAGGAAAAGGTAAGTCGTACTTATTTTTGAAATTAGATTGTTTTTTCGAAGAATCTTCACTCACCCCTAAAAGCTCGTAGCCCTTCGCTTTTAATTCAGAATAATTATCTCTTAAGTTACAGGCTTCTGCGGTACAACCCGGAGTGTTTGCTCTAGGATAGAAAAAAACTATTAATTTACTTCCTAAATAGTCTGATAGTTTAATTATGGTCCCGTCTTGATCTTTAGAAATAAAATCGGGTACTTTATCCCCTGCTTTCAACATTTTCATAGCTTTAATTTAATTAATTTAGTAGTACTAATTTCGAAGTCGCTTAAAGACTTTCAACGAAACTAATCAAAAATGACGAAGGCAGAAAGTGTTGCATTTGTAATTAAAACATTGCAAGAATTATATCCTACAATTCCCGTTCCTTTAGCACATAAAGACCCATATACTTTGCTAATCGCTGTTTTAATGTCTGCCCAAAGCACCGATGTTCGCGTAAATAAAATTACACCCTTGTTATTCGCTAAAGCCGATAACCCCTATGATATGGTAAAGTTAACCGTGGAAGAAATTAGGGAGATTATTAAACCTGTCGGCTTATCTCCCATGAAATCAAAAGGTATTTATGGGCTTTCCAAAATTTTAATTGAAAAATATAATGGTGAAGTACCCAAAGAAATCGAATTGTTGGAAGAATTTCCTGCCGTAGGTCATAAAACAGCAAGTGTCGTGGTATCGCAAGCCTTTGGTATTCCAGAGTTTCCCGTAGATACTCATATTCATCGTTTGATGTATCGCTGGGGCCTCACCAATGGTAAAAACGTAGTTCAAACCGAAAAAGATGCGAAACGCTTGTTCCCTAAAGAGCTGTGGAACGACCTTCATCTGCAAATTATCTGGTATGGCCGTGAATATAGTCCTGCTCGAGGTTGGAATCTTGATAAAGACATCATAACACAGACCATTGGAAGGAAATCGGTTCTTAATGCATATCACAAAAAAAATGCCCGTTAAAAACGGGCATTTCTTCTGAACTAGATAATTTCTAGTTTAAGTTGTTCTCAAATTTCATGCTGCCGTGTTCTACAATGTGCAGGGATTTCGAAAAATCCATCAAAAACTTTACAGTTTCTGGGCTAGCTTTAATTAAGGAGCATCTTTTTTGATACTTAGCGTAGATTTTTTCCATATTAATATCGTATAGTTATACAACCATAACGGCATCAATATACAAATATTGTACGCTCTTTAGTAACTTATTTTTCTAGTTGGTAAGAACTATATTGTTCTTTTCGATAATTTTTCTAAGGTTAATCAATGCATAGCGCATTCTACCAAGAGCCGTGTTGATACTTACACCAGTATTTTCAGAGATTTCCTTAAAACTCATATCTTTATAGATACGCATTAATAGCACTTCTTTCTGATCATCTGGCAATTCTTCGATAAGATCTCTAAGGTCGCTATCGATTTGATTTTTTATCAGTTGCTTTTCAGCATTTAATTTATCATCTCCGATTACAGAAAAGATATTGAAATCATCGCTGCCTTCGAATTTTGGCATTCTTTTATTTCTTCTAAAATGATCTATTACCAAGTTGTGAGCGATACGCATTACCCATGGTAAAAACTTACCTTCTTCGCTATAACTTCCTTTTTTAAGTGTTTTGATCACTTTAATAAAGGTGTCTTGAAAAATATCTTCGGTAACATCTCTATCCAATACTTTTGAATAGATAAAACTTGAGATTCTTTGATTGTGTCTAGTAATCAAAACTTCCAGTGCTTTTTCGTCACCTTGAATGTAACTGCTTACGAGTACTGAGTCTTCAATTTGAAATGTCATAGTATTATGAATTAAGGTTAGTTAGTGTTTTTTTGTATTGATATTATTTAGCTTCTTAGATTTTAATAATGCTTAAATCATAAAAAGCATTGTTGTTTGTAATACTGAAGTAAAACTAGAGAATACCGCTGCTTTGGAAAAAACAATGTTGTAAAACCCCCTTATTCTGATGTGAAATGACGTTTTTATATAATTCTGTACAATTTCTGCCGTTTTAAGCCGTTGCCATGCACTTCAAAATCGACTGTTGAACGGGATGCTTTTAGCGACAAACTGTAAGTGATTTCTGAAACAAGGGTTTTAATAAGAGAAAAAGTAAGGTCAAAGGGTCTTAAAAAAGGGGAAAGAACACAAAAAAACCCCATGATATAATCATGAGGTTACTATTATAAGGCTTGTAGTCTAATTCAGATTGTTTTCGAATTGCAAGCTTTTTACGTTTAGTATGTTCAAAGAAAGTGAGTAACTCATTAAAAAGTTAATCGTTGCTTTTTCGACGCGTATCAATTTACATCTATCTTTATTAGTAAGGTATATATCTTTCATATCTATAATTTCGGTATTGTTTCAAATAGATAACGCAACTAAAATAGATATACTCAAATCGTTCGACCTTTGGTAATTTAACTCGTTAAAGTAAATTTCTATTGGTCTAAGTACTAATTACATCGTTAAAGCAATGTTATGCTTATCAATTACCTTTCTCAAATTGATTAACGCATAACGCATACGGCCGAGAGCAGTATTAATACTTACACCCGTAATCACCGAAATCTCCTTAAAACTCATATCCTTATATATACGCATTACAAGAACTTCCTTTTGGTCATTCGGCAATTCTTGAATCAAGAGGTTTAAATCGCAATCGATTTGGTTCTTGATCATTTGGCTTTCCATATCCAACTTATCATCGCTAACCACCGAAAATATGTTAAATGTATCGCTACCCTCAAATCTGGGCATTCTACTGGTTTTTCTAAAATGATCTATAATAAGGTTGTGCGCAATACGCATTACCCAAGGTAAGAACTTGCCTTCCTCGCTATATGCACCACGCCTAAGGGTCTTGATTACTTTAATAAAGGTGTCTTGAAAAATATCCTCGGTAATATTGCGATTACCTACTTTAGAATAGATAAAGCCGCTGATGCGAGAATTATGTCTGTTGATTAGGGTGGCGAGGGCTCTTTCGTTTCCGTCTATATATTGTTTGATAAGATCGGAGTCTTCAATAAATTCTTCCATTACAATTACTTTTTTAGGTTAAAAACTGGGGGACAGCTTTGAGGCAAGTGTCCCTTAAGGTTATTCCGAAAAAATTAAAAAAGTAATTGTTGTCTTATAGGCTTTATTCGTTTATCGACTTCAAATATAGAGAAAATTAAATGTATGTGGCTAATTCGACAAAAAAGTACGTAAATAATATGTTTACGAGGTGGCCTTCACTAGCTAAAAATCTTCGGGAATTGTATCTTTGCAAATCGAATTTCTACCGATGGCTACACTACTGGATGTAAATCCCAAAGAAAATATAATCATAAAGGGTGCCAAACTACACAATCTAAAAAATATAGATGTTGTAATTCCCAGAAACAAGCTTGTAGTCATTACCGGACTCTCCGGTTCTGGCAAGTCGAGCTTAGCTTTCGATACGCTCTATGCAGAAGGTCAACGCCGTTATGTGGAAAGTCTTTCTTCATACGCACGCCAGTTCTTAGGAAAGCTTGATAAACCAAAGGTGGATTATATTAAAGGTATTGCCCCGGCTATAGCAATAGAACAAAAAGTAAATTCTACCAACCCCCGCTCTACGGTAGGTACTACGACCGAGATTTACGATTATCTAAAGTTATTGTTTGCACGCATTGGAAGAACCATCTCCCCTATTTCGGGAAAAGAGGTCAAAAAGCATACGGTTACCGACGTTATTAAACATGTAAAAACCTATAAAGAGGGTGCCAAATTATTATTATTGGCACCTATTGAGATAGCTGCAGAGCGAGAAACTTTAAAAACATTGCAACTATTATCAAAGCAAGGATACGCCAGAATTAAATATAAAGGAGATGTGCTTCGAATAGATGCAGCTCCTAAAGATATCGGCAGAAAGTTTCATCTGGTGATTGATCGAGTTATTACACAAAATGATGAGGATTTTTATAATAGATTGGCAAATGCCGTTGATACCGCTTTTTTTGAGGGAAAGGGCGATTGTATTATTGCAGAACTTTCCAATCAAAAACAAACCGCATTCAGCAATAAGTTCGAGTTGGATGGCATGTCTTTTTTAGAGCCTAATGTTCATCTGTTCAGTTTCAATAATCCCTATGGTGCTTGTCCAAAATGTGAAGGTTATGGCGATGTTATTGGTATTGATGAAGATTTAGTTGTTCCCAATACCGCACTTTCGGTCTATGAAAACGCGGTATTTCCATGGCGTGGCGAAAGTATGGGCTTCTATCGCGATCAGTTAGTGAACTCGGCCTACAAATACGATTTTCCCATTCACAAGCCGTGGTTTGAACTTACCGAAGAACAAAAACAGTTGGTCTGGGATGGCAATGACCATTTTATAGGCCTGCATAAGTTCTTTACGAAGCTTGAAGAAAAGAGTTATAAAATTCAAAATAGAGTAATGCTTTCTCGGTATCGCGGAAAAACTAGGTGTAGCGTCTGTAAAGGTAAACGCTTGCGAAAAGAATCCGACTATGTAAAGATTTATGAAAAGTCGATCTCTGATTTGGTTGAGCTTTCAATAGAGAATTTGATTTTATTTTTCGACGGATTACAACTAAGCGACCACGACCAACAAATAGCATCTCGATTACTGAAGGAAATCAAGACTAGACTTGGCTTCTTGTATAAAGTGGGCTTGGTTTATCTTACCCTTAATCGAAAATCAAACTCCCTTTCTGGTGGTGAAAGTCAACGAATAAATCTTGCAACCTCTTTGGGAAGTAGCCTTGTAGGAAGTATGTATATTCTTGACGAACCCAGTATTGGTCTGCACCCTAAAGACACCGAAAACCTGATTGAAGTTTTAAAGTCGTTGCGAGATTTAGGAAATACCGTTATCGTAGTCGAACACGATGAGGATATTATGAAAGCAGCCGACCAGATTATCGATATCGGGCCAGAAGCTGGTACGCATGGTGGCAAAGTTGTTGCTAGCGGCACCTATGATGATATGCTCTCATCCGAATCGCTTACCGCCAAATATTTGAATGGTACTGAAGAAATAAAAATTCCTGAAAATAGAAGAGCCTCTAGTAGCTTCATTACCATTAAAGGCGCACGAGAGAACAATCTGAAAAACATTGATGTCACCTTCCCCTTAAACATGTTGACCGTTATCACGGGAGTTTCTGGTAGTGGTAAAAGTACCCTGGTTAAAAAATTGCTGTATCCTATTATATTAAAAGAGGTTGGTGGATATGGCCAAAAAGCTGGTCAGTTTACTTCCGTAGAAGGAAAGTACAAGGAAATTAAACATGTAGAATTCGTTGACCAAAATCCTATTGGTCGCTCTTCGCGTTCTAATCCTGTTACCTATATTAAAGCGTATGATGATATTAGAGCGCTTTATGCATCTCAAAAACTAAGTAAAATACGCGCCTACCAAGCAAAGCATTTTTCTTTTAATGTAGATGGTGGTCGCTGTGAAAAATGCAAGGGAGAAGGTCAGATTACTGTGGAGATGCAGTTTATGGCCGATGTGCATTTAGAATGTGATACCTGCAAAGGCAAACGTTTTAAGAAGGAAGTCTTGGAAGTCACTTTCCAGAATGCATCTATTGATGATATTTTAAATATGACCGTCGATGATGCTATTATTTTCTTTACGGAAGGAGAACAGAAGAAAATTATTGGCAAATTAAAGCCCTTGCAAGATGTTGGCCTAGGCTATGTAACCTTGGGGCAGTCCTCTTCTACCCTATCAGGCGGAGAAGCGCAACGCATTAAATTGGCCTCGTTCCTTGTAAAGGGAAATTCGAAGGACAAAGCGCTGTTCATTTTTGACGAACCCACAACCGGACTCCATTTTCACGATATCAAGAAATTGCTCAAATCTTTCGATGCGCTTATCGCCAAGGGCCATTCGGTCATCGTAATCGAGCACAATATAGAACTTATTAAATGTGCCGATCATATTATCGATCTCGGTTTGGAAGGTGGCGATAAAGGTGGGCAACTTCTTGCATTCGGGGTCCCAGAAAGGGTTATTAAAAGTAAAACTTCCCATACTGCGAAGTATTTGAGAGAGAAATTACTGTGATAAGTTGCTTAATCGCAAAAATTAAACACCCCTGTTCTCTTTACAACAAGTTCTAACAATACACGTGTTGAGAGCTCACATGTATTCAATCTAATCTCTAGTCTATTTCTCTAAAAGTAATTTAAAATTTTTTAAATAATTGAAAATCAATAACTTATAATTAAAATATTTTTCTGGCACGCTGTTTGGTATATCTTAATCGAATGCGAATATTTCCATTCAAGATTTAAAACCTTATATCATGAAAAAGCTACTTTTTCTTTTTTCAGCCTTAATTTTCGGTACCACTGGTATCATGGCTTCAGCTACAGCAGATGATAAGGTTGCTCCAAGCAATACTTATCGTTACAACAATTCTTTCATCTTTGTTGAAGATGGTATTACATTTTCGGTTTACCCCGATGGAGAGTTTGATTTTTATATTGAAAACCAAGTTACAGGTCGCAAAAACGGCGTAACCTTTAATTCAGGATTCGATTATAGTCCTTACGCTCAGTACGACGATTACGGAGCTGTTATACAAGTTGAAAACACGCCTATATATTATGACCATTATGGTCGTGTAACCCAAGTAGGTCTTGTAGACATCAATTACATTAGAGGACGTGTTCGTAGCGTCGGTGGTATGAATGTGTTCTATAACCGAAGAGGTTTCTACGATTATCACACAGGATATATCAATACCTACAACAGGTTCTATACATTCAGACCGTTTCACTCATTTTTTGCGAGACCGTCTTTAGGATTCTGTTTAGTATTCAACAATCCGTATAGAAGATTCTATAGCCCATTCCGATACACGTACTATAACCCGTATCGATTTAACAACAGAAGAGCCTATGCTACTTTTGGTAAAACACACCGATATAACAGAGTACGTAAGCAAAGAGCTTCTGTATACAGAAACGATAAAAGAGTAGCTGTTCGAGATTCTAGAAGAACTGCGAATACCCGAAGTAACAGAACAGCTTTGAGAAGTAACAGAAATGCTACTGTACGAAACAATGGTAAGAAAACGCGAAGCAGTTCAACCACACAACGTGGGAATACTACTCGAAGTAACGGAGGCACGGTTAGTAGAAACGCTACTACTCGTTCAGGACGTTCAAATTCAAAGATTGCAGGAAGAACTTCTGTAGATCGTTCCAAACGAATAGAAACTCGAAACTACCGAAATGGAAACGCACGAACTAGTACGGTACGTTCGCCCCGTCAAAAAACGGTAACTAAAAGGTCAACTACTGTGCGTTCGCCAAGACAAGGAACCGTTAATAAAAGAACTGTAACTAGAACACCTAGAAGCAGAACGGTAACAAGAAGTACGAAACAGTATAAAAAGCCACAGAATAGAACCACAAACAGAACGGTTCGCAAAACACCTTCAAGAAGCAGAAATACAACTGCTAGAAGTAGTGGCTCAAGAAGAACAGTCAGCAAAGCTCCTGCCAGAACAAGTAGAAGCAGTAAATCTAGATCTAACTCCAGTAGAAGTTCTAGACGACAGTAAGATAGTTTTTAGGTTGGTTAGTTGTTTACCTCCGCAGTGGATTCATTCGCTGCGGAGGTTTTTTATTCTTTGTATTGAATTTTCTCCAAGGTAATCTTTATGGACTTACTAATCGGTGTTTTACTTCGGTCAGCAAAGTGATTATACGGCACTAGCACATTAGTTTCCGGAAAATAAGCCGCCAAGTTCCCCACAGGAATCTTGTACGGAATTACTTTGAACTTACGGGCTGTACGCCTAACGCCGTCATAAGTACTATGCAGATGTACGATATCTAACTTAGATAAATTCATTGCCTGCATATCTCTACTATTCATAAATAAAACCCTCCGTTCATTATAGACACCACGATATCGGTCGTCAAGACCATAAATAGTAGTATTAAATTGATCGTGCGACCTGATGGTCATCAACATAAATTCATCTTTTTTAAGTTTATGCTCAGGTGGTTTATTGATTGTGAGTTGTGCTTTACTATTGGGAAGCATACTAAAATCTAGCTCACGTACATTATTCGGCAGGTAGTACCCTACACCTTTTGACCTTTCTTCGGTATTCTCAAATCCTTTTACCACGGTATCAATACTCTCTCGAATAAGCTCATAGTTTTGCCCCATCGCTTTCCAGTCCACTGAATGGCTTCCGTTAAAGTAAGTATCTGCTAATTCTGCAATTAGCTCCGGTTCGCTTTTTATGTTGTCTGAAGCGGGTTTAAGCAAACCCTTGGAACGTCTTACTCTTCCCATACTATCTTCCATCGTCAAATAGCGTAAATCACCAGCTTTCATATCTTTTTCAGAACGGCCAAAAGTAGGAAGTATCAAGGCTGTTTTCCCCGTGACCAAATGGGTACGATTCAATTTTGTGCTGATTTGAACCGTTAAATCACAATTTTGTAAGGCTTGGGCGGTGTATTCAGTGTCGGAAGCAGCCATTAAAAAATTACCCCCAAGGCAAACGAACACTTTTGCGTCGCCGTCATGCATCGCCTTCATGGCTCCAACCGTATCAACGCCTTCTTGATCAGGCGGGGTAAAACCCAAATGTTCCTTGATTCTATGATTGAGCTTTTTATCTACAAAATGCATGATGCCGACACTGCGATCGCCTTGCACATTACTGTGCCCGCGAACAGGACAAGTTCCTGCGTTCGGTTTACCGATAGCACCCTTAAGTAAAAGCAGGTTTACATATTCCCGAATATTTTCTACGCCGTTCTTATGTTGCGTAAGGCCCATTGCCCAACAAACTACAATTTTTGATTTTGTAGCGAGTAGCGCGACAGTTTCTTCAATTTTTTCTAAGGATACGCCAGATTTGAATAATAGTTCTTTCTCATCGTGGGAAGCCAAATCCGTAATCAACGCTTCATAACCTTCGACATAATTCCCAAGGAAGTCGTGGTCGAATACATTTCCCTTTTCAGCATCTAGAACGGCTAACTGCTTCAAAATAAATTTCACCAACGGAATATCCTGATTGATGTTTACCGCCAAATGTATATCGGCCATGTCCTGTCCCCCACCTAATATGCCTTTTAGCTTCTGCGGATTTTTAAAATTGACCAAGCCGGTTTCCTCCAACGGATTAATACTGATTACTTTCCCCCCGTTCTGCTTACACTTTGCCAAAGCGGTTAACATTCTTGGATGGTTGGTACCTGGGTTCTGGCCAGCTACGATAACTACTTCCGCGTCGTACAAATCTTCCAATTTTACTGAACCTTTTCCAATACCAAGTGTTTCTGACAGTGCTACTCCACTAGATTCATGGCACATATTTGAACAATCTGGCATGTTATTGGTTCCGTATGCTCGTGCGAACATTCCGTATAAATAAGCTGCTTCATTACTTGAACGCCCAGAAGTATAGAAAATCGCTTCGTTCGGGTTTTTTAACTTATGTAGTTCATCAGAAATTAACTTATTGGCTTCTTTCCATGATATTGGCTCATAATGCACACTATCGGCTCTGAGCACTAAAGGTTCTGTTATTCGCCCAAAAGTGTTCAACTGATAATCACTGAGAAGAGAAAGTTCCTCAACAGAGTGCTTTTCAAAAAAAGTACCGTTCACATGCTTTGTGGTAGCCTCATCTGCCAGCGCTTTTGCACCGTTTTCACAATACTCTGCTATTTTACTTCCTTTTTCAGGGTTGGGCCAAGCGCAAGACGGACAATCAAATCCATCTTCCTGATTCATTTGAGCCAAGGCTCGCATTGAACGGGAAATACCCATTTCTTTAAAACCATGCTCTAGGGCTGCTTTTACACCAAGCATTCCTGCAGCAGTTTGCATAGGTTTTTTTAATCGAATTTCTCCAAATTCTTCTGAACCCCTAGTTGATATGTTTCGTTTAAATAAAGTCACGACTATTCTCTTTGTTGAAATTTACGAATCATTCCATTAATATCATCAGAAATTTTAAAGCGAAATAGCACTCCAACGTAAAGCACAATCATTAAAACACTCTTTAATCCTATATTTAAAAGTGGATGAAATTGAAATTGAACAAAATAGAAGATAAAAGCCGTTACCAAAAGTAAAACACTCACTTTCATAGTCGCCGCGGTAAATGGGGACATTTTAAATTTCTTCTGGATATAGAATAACTTCACCAAATTATAGACAAAAAATGCGATAAAACTGGCAATCGCTGCTCCATTTAAGCCATATGTCGGAATAAGCCAAAAATTGAGTAAAATTGTCAAAATAGCGAGCCCGACTCCCATAAATAATATAGCCCTGTAATAATCAGAATTGTACAAAATAGAATTACTATTACCCATTGACGAATCGAAAACTTTTGCTAAACCGATCCAAAACACTATTTGAATACCCGCACTGTAGCTTTTGGGCAATAAAGCGTAGATATCAGCGAGGTTAAGCATCAATAACAAGAATAATAACCCCGAAATGATAAAAAGTGTCAATGAGCTCTTTTGATATAATTGCCGTAAACCTGCTGTATCTTTTTCATTCAACAATTTTGCAGTCAACGGATAGGTAATCTGATGCATTGCTCGCGTAGGTACTGCAACTGCTACTGCCATAAAACCGGCCACGCTGTAGTAGGCCACATTTTTCAACTCAATAAATTGATTGATCATGACCTTATCAACTTCCAGTAAAATTACAGCAGCAGAACCTCCTAGAATTATCAATCCGCTGTATTTAATGATTGCCGAAGCGTTTTTAGGAAATGAAAACGTGACCTTTGGCATTCTTAGGCTATAGGCATAGCACTTCATGATAAGCATACGCGCTACGTGAAGTCCTACAAGGGCTGTCAAAAAGATATGAACATCAATGACTTTGAAATAAAGTAAGAGCAGTAAAGCGGTTTGTCCGATCCGTGTAAAAATTTCCTTTAAGAAATTACCAAAAACGGACTTCATTCGTATACGCGCCCAAGCATAAAAAACCTCGAAATAAGCCAAGGCTATGGCAATTTTAAAAATATACCATATATAGCCTTTGATCATCTCGTTTTCTATCGATAAAGCAGCAGTGATAAGATCATAAGCAAAATAGGATAACAACGCAATGGGAATTATAAGTACTAGCGGCAGCAGTAACATCATGCTTAAAAAACCATCCATTGATTTCCCATCGGTAACACTGCTATAAAATTTAACTAACGTATTGGGCACTCCAAATGCTAGGATAGGCATAAGAATCAATGCTGCCGACACAATTACGTTAACGAGACCGTAATACTCCTCAGTCATAAAATTAGTGTACAAAAACAGCACGTTTATTGCCCCGATACCAAAACCTAGATAGGTTATCAGTGTATTTTGAAATGACTGTTTTAGTACAATACCCATTACAGTAGTTTCGCTAGTTGTTTGGTCAGTTCTTTACGGCTATACTGCTGTATCTCTTTTGAAACAACATTCAGATCACCACTTTTAAAAGCAGCATAAGCATCTAAAATATATTGTTTTAACTCGCTCTGCGATGTATAGGAAAAGACCGAACCTGTTTCAGTTTTCTTAATTAGCTTACCCGCATCCCAGCCATCAGGACCAACTGCTAAGATGGGTCGTCTTGCTGCCATATATTCAAATAGTTTTCCAGGAACTATACCTATTGTCTCCTCAGAATCAATTTCAACCAATAATAGCAATTGCGCTCGTTGTTGTTTTCGTAAAGCCGCTTTATGGGAAATATAGCCCTTTAGTTTAATATATGGTGCCAACTCGTACCTATACATGCTATCTAGCACATCTTTGCTGACGACTCCAATAAACTCTAATCGTAGATCGGTTCGGAAAATTGCGTTATCTCTGGTGATATCTGAAAGCGCTTTCCAAAGATTTTTAGGGTTACGACCAGACAGCAGCGAACCAATATGAGCGAGCGTAAAATGCTCATCCAGGCTTGCACCACCTTGATAATCGGATTCGAAGCCGTTGGTAATTACATGAATTGGTTTCTGCGTAATTACCTGAAACTCTTTTTGGGTAGTTTCGCTTGTCACAATGATTTTATCTGCAGCCGTCAGCACCATTTTCTCAAGTCTCTTGTGTTTTTGTTTAGCGGCTGTGGTTAATCTAAGTTTTTTGTGATACCCAATGGTAGTCCATGGATCTCTAAAATCTCCTAGCCATGTCACCTTCAATAGCTCTTGCAAACCAGAACCAATTAAGTGAACACTATGCGGTGGCCCAGTTGTGATAATAGTATCGATATCTTCTTTTTCGATAACCCCGGAGAGATACTTTATCGAGGGCTTTACCCAATTTTTTCGCGCATCGGGAATAAAAAAATTACCCCGCACCCATAACAACAATTTCTCTAAAATAGACTGATTCTTGTTTTCGATGATACCTGAACTAATACGCTTTGTTTTTTTTGAAGATAATAACCTTGCAAGCCCATAAGGCTCTTTAATAGGGTGTTTAAGCACCTTAATGCCTTCTGGCAATTCGTTCTGAAGTGATTGGTCTTGAATTGGATAGTGTGGGTTTTCGGGAATATAAACGATGGGTTCGATGTCAAAATCTCGTAAATAGGTGACAAATTTTAGCCACCGCTGTACTCCAGGCCCACCTGCTGGTGGCCAATAGTACGTAATGACCAATACCTTTTTCATTAAGATTCTGTTTTTTCGGCTTTTGTTTTTCTGTAGTACGAAAATCCGATACCTCCCAAAACTATCAAAACAAGGAGAATGGAACTGCCTAAAGTAATTTTACTTCCGGTTTCAACTACCTGTGGCTCAAATTTGAACTCGATTTCATGTTGGCCCTCGGGAACTTCCAAAGCCCGTAATACGTAGTTTACTTTGAAATGTTCTGTTGGAGTACCATCAATGTAAGCATTCCATCCGTGCGGGTAATGCATTTCAGAGAACACCGCTAATCCAGAATTACTATTGTTAGAGCTGTACTTTAAATGGTTTGGTTTGTAGGAAGTTAGCGTAATACTTGCAGTAGAATCCAATTTAAAACTAGCGCGACCTATATCTTTTACCTTGCTCGAATTCACAATCGCTTCGTTACTTGTATTTAAACCATTTAGCGCTTTGATTTCTTCATCCGCATTATTCACTTTGGTCAATTTTTCTACAAACCATGCATTACCGTTCGCATCAGGATTTAAGGCTGGGTAGCTTCTACCCTCTTCATCTTGCTGAATTACATACTTTACGTTCAACATGTTCAATACTCCGATATTGCCGTTATAGATATGGTATTCGAATAAGTCTTGTATACCCGCAGGCTTGGCGGCATGATACCCGCCAATAGACTGATGAAAAAAAGATGTTCTTGCTCCGAACCCTTCTTTCTGGTCATATACCCTAAAAATAGTCTCATCTTTTTGAATCTGCTTATATATTGGTGTTTCTTGAAAAGGTTGCAGCATGCGCCTCTTGGCAACAAAATTATCTTTATTAACATAGCGTAAATCAACACCGACCAAATCAAAGACAATTAGTGCACCTAGTACAATTAGTGTCAAATTCATCTTGAACTTACCCTTTAAGTAAAGCCAGATTCCCGCTGAAGCGAATACCACAAATAGTAGTGATCGAAATAAATCAGTAATATACACTGTTTTGCGGTCGGCAATGAACATATCGACTAAATCGCTCATACCCTGCCCTCTTAGACTTTCATCTGTCACAGCTTCAAAATCAAATACACCTTTACATAAAAACAATATCGCACATATTCCAACAAACGTAAAAAACGAAACCTTGAAGGCTTTTAATTTCTCCGACTTGGCTATCGACGAATCAAAGATTGCGGCTAATGCCAGAATTGCCAATACTGGTACGCACAATTCCAATATAACCTGTATCGAGGAGACTGCCCTAAACTTATCGTAAAGCGGAAAATAGTCGATCATCAAATCCGTAAACATACTAAAGTTTTTTCCCCAACTCAGCATCAAAGACATGATAACACCTCCCAAAAGCCACCATTTGGCTTTTTTGCGAACTAGAAACAATCCTAAAATAAAAAGAAAGAAGACAATTGCGCCTATATACGCAGGCCCAGAAGTGCCGGGCTGGTCGCCCCAATAAAGTGGTACCTGCCTAACAATGCCTAAGGCATTATCTCTAGGAAGCCCTTTATCAAGCAGAAATTTATACGCTTTGGAATCCTCTCCAAGATTATCGGTAGACCCCCCACCAAAAAGTCGGGGAACAAAAAGATTTAATGATTCCGATATCCCATAACTCCATTGTGTAATGTATGCCTTGGTAAGCCCATCGGTGCTTTCCTTTCTATTTCCAGAGGCGTCTATAGTCAGTTCCGATTTCCCTCTGGTACTCCAATCAGCATATTCTTTTGTTGCCATAAGTCCAGTTGCATTGGCAGCGATACTAAGAAAAACTGCCCCCAATAAGATTCCCACTGAGATAAAAAAGTGCTTTAAGTATTTCTTACGGATGGCATCTACTAAATAAACGACACCTAATATCAATACCAAAAGCATAAAATAATAGGTCATTTGATAGTGATTAGCCCTTATTTCTAAGGCCATTGCTACTGCAGTTAGGACAAAACCCCATAAATACTTATTGCGAAAAACTAAAATAATACCACCCAACACCATCGGCATATACCCCATGGCATGAGCTTTTGCGTTGTGGCCGGCACCAAATATGATAATTAAATAGGTAGAAAAACCGAAAGCCAATGCACCGACAACTGCCAGTCGGTAATCGACTTTCATACAGCATAGCAAAATATAGAAACCGATAAAATAAAGAAATAGATAATCGGCAGGTCGTGGTAGAAATCGAATTAACGTATCTAGTTTTTTGACATAATCATGTGGGTAATAAGCACCTAATTGATAGGTAGGCATACCGCCAAATGCACTATTTGTCCAATAGGGTTCCTGTTTATTGAGTTTTCTAAAGTCGTTCTGTTCTTTGGCCATTCCCGTATACTGGGCAATATCATGCTGATAAATTACCTTGCCTTGTAGAACAGGATTAAAATAGGCCAAGGCGGCCAAAACAAAAAAAACAACAATAAAAAAATGTATTAATAATGCTTTAAAACCCTTCTTCATCGAATGTTTGTAGTAGTTGGTTGCGCTAAATTAATCAATCGATTTCCTCAAAGTCGATATATTCCCCAACTTTTCCTTTTGAACCGCTTGTATTTTTATTTTTCTTTTCGATAGTTATCTCGCCTTCTTGCTTTTGGTGGCCCTGTTTCGCATTGCTAAACTCGCCAAAACGTTCTTTAAAATGCTGCTCTGTTTTTTTGGCGGCGTAACCCATAATTTTTGGCGCGAACATTCTCAGAACCATCTTTAAAAGATAATACACCAATAGAACAATAAATATAGTCTTTAAAAAAGCCATGTTTTTTTTGGTTTTGTATATCAAAAATACAATTCTAACGTTTCACTATTAGAGCAAAACTCTTAAAATAATAATAAAACAGCCGTGAAGCGGGGTTTGGGGTACTAAATATGAGTTACGAACTCTAAACGTTGATTTAAAAAATACTTGCAATGAAATACATAGTTCCCATAATTCTTCTATTAATGCCGATTCTAAGTGTTTCCCAATATACCGATGTGATTAACTCTAATCGTCCAGGACTTTCGGTTAGTGCTTATGCAGTTGGTCGAAACGTTATTCAGTTTGAGGCTGGGGCGTTTTTCGAGCAAAGCGACCATACATTGTTAAACACTCAAAGCAATATCTGGGGAGGAGATTTTTCGTTGCGTTACGGACTGTTATTCGAGTCATTAGAAATTAACTGGGAAGGCACCTATCAAAAGAACGATGTTAGGTATACCGATATTGGTTTATCTGATAATCTTACAGCTTTCTCTAGAAATAGAATCGGTTTAAAATATTTGGTCTACGACCGTTATAAAAACCCAGAACGCAACAAGCCCGATTTGTATAGCTGGAAAGCTAACCACGGTTTTAAATGGAAAAACCTTGTGCCATCGGTATCCGTTTATGGTGGTGCGACGTTAAATTTAGGAAATAATCCTTTTTATGTTGGGGACCCGACCATATCCTATAGAGCAATGGTAGCGACACAAAGCAGATTAACTCCACGTTTTGTATTGATTACCAATATTGCCTATGACCGTATAACTTCTCCTTTTCCTGAGTTGAGTTATTTACTATCACTTTCGCACGGTTTTAGAAACCCGAAGTGGAGCATTTTTGTTGAAAACCAAGGCATTAAGAGCGACCGGTACTCAGACTCCTTAATTAGAGGTGGCGTTGCGTACTTATTGTCCGATAATCTACAGGCCGATATTAATATGGGTGCTAGTTTTAAAAACACGCCTTCGCGTATTTTTGTGACCGCAGGAGCTTCATATCGTATAGATTTACATAAAGACAAGTTGATGCCGATTGATGAGCAAGAAGCTGGTGAAAATGGCGGGCCCATCAAGAAAAACGCTATGAAAAAGAAAAAGAAAGACGAGAAAAAGGCGAAAAAAGATGGTACTGGTGCAGAGGATATTGACTTAACGGCTTCTAAAAAACAGCAGCGGAAAAGGGATAGAGCAGAACGAAAGAAAAACAAGAAGAACAAAAAAGATAAGAAGAAGGATGGTGGCGCTATAGATTTTTAATACCCCCAAATTTGCGTTAAACCATTTCTTTAATTTTACGAACTTACCAATAATGCCTAATTTTGACCTAAGAAAATCCTATCGATGGTCACCCTCAAAGAAGCCGTTACCAAAACGGACTTAAAAAAGTTAGTTAGGTTTCCGTTTTCACTTTATAAAGACTCCCCATATTGGGTGCCTCCCATCATAACCGATGAACTTGGCACATTTGACAAATCTAAAAATCCCGCATTTCAACATGCCGATGCTTGGTTTTTTATGGCATTTAAGGATGGAAAACTAGCAGGACGTATCGTAGCCATTATTAATAAGACCGAGGTAGAGCTGCAAAAAGTACCTAAAATGCGCTTTGGCTGGTTCGATTTTATTGATGACACTGAAGTTTCAGCTGCATTATTGAATAAAGTCATTTCCATCGGAAAAGAAAACAAACTGGAATTTATCGAAGGCCCGGTTGGATTTACGAATTTAGATAAAGTAGGAGTGCTTACAGAGGGTTTTAACCATATTGGAAGTATGATCACTTGGTACAACCACCCTTATTACAAAAATCATTATGAGAAGCTTGGTTTTACAAAAGAAAAAGGATACGTTGAAAACAAGTTTCCCGCCCGAAATGCGGACCCGAAATTATTCGCAAAACTTAATAACCTTATCAAAAAACGATACAAGCTTAGAGAAATCAATTTTAAAAAAACCAGTGAGGTAATGCCAATGGTCGATAAGATGTTCGACCTGTTCAATACTACGTACGCCAATTTATCCTCTTTCGTGCCCATATCAGATGTACAAAAAGCACATTTCAAGAAAAAATACATCAGTTTTATTAATCCAGAATACATTAAGTTTATAGTAGATTCGGAAGAAAACCTAATTGCCTTTGCTATAGTAATGCCTTCTTTTTCAAGAGCATTGCAAAAAGCGAAGGGAAAATTGTTTCCGTTTGGAGCCTATCACCTTTTACAGGCCAAGAGGAAGAATAAGGATGTTTACTTTTATCTCATCGGAATACATCCTGAATACCAAAACAAGGGGGTTACAGCGATTATATTTAACGAGTACCACAAAACGTTCAATGAAAAGAACGTAAATATGTGCTTTAGAACTCCGGAATTAGAAGATAATGTGGCTATTCGCCAAATGTGGAAGCACTTTGAACCGAAAATCTATAAACGCCGTTGTACGTATCGGAAGGACTTACGGTAAATTTTAATTAAAAAAATTCCAAAATCCAAAAAATATTATTTTTGGATTTTGGAATTTTTTATTTAAAACTTGCTTGACGGCCAACGCTTTGCCTACTCACCCATAGCGGCCGCAACCGCAGCTGAAAGCCTTTTATAGGTGCCATTTTCAAGTCGCTCTCTAATTGCTGAAAAAGCCTCTAAAGTCTCGTTGATATCATCCATAGTATGGGTCGCCGTAGGAATCATTCTTAGTAGAATCAATCCTTTAGGTATTACAGGATAAACCACTATAGAACAGAAGATGCCATAATTTTCACGAAGATCTTTTACCAGTGCCATTGCTTCAGGAATACTTCCGTTAAGGTAAACCGGCGTAACGCAACTTGTAGTGGTTCCAATATCAAAACCACGCTCTTTGAGTCCGTTTTGCAACGCATCTACATTCTCCCAAAGTTTAGCTTTCAATTCCGGTTGGGTGCGCAACATATCTAATCGTTTCAATGCTCCCTTTACGTAAATCATGGGAAGTGATTTCGCGAACATTTGAGATCTTAGATTGTACTTTAAGTAATCTATTATCTCTTGGTCAGCTGCCAAGAAAGCACCGACACTTGCCATTGATTTTGCAAAAGTCGCAAAATACACATCTATATCATCTTGAACACCTTGCTCTTCACCAGCTCCAGCCCCAGTTTTACCTAAAGTGCCAAAACCATGCGCATCGTCAACTAGAAGACGGAAGTTATATTTTTGCTTTAAAGCCACAATTTCTTTTAACTTACCTTGCTGGCCACGCATTCCGAAAACACCTTCAGAAATTACCAAAATACCACCACCGGTCTGCTCTGCCATTTTAACTGCACGCTCCAAATTAATTTCCAAGCTCTCAATATCGTTATGCTTAAAAGTAAAGCGTTTGCCCATATGGAGTCTTACCCCATCAATAATGCAAGCATGACAGTCCACATCATAAACGATAATATCATCTTTCGAAACCAAAGCGTCTATACACGACATAATACCTTGGTACCCAAAATTTAATAAATAGGAAGCTTCTTTTTGTACAAAGGCAGCACATTCTTGCTCTAGTTGCTCGTGAAATTCGGTATGACCACTCATCATTCGCGCACCCATAGGATAGGCCGCACCATATTCCGAAGCAGCATCACCATCTATCTTTTTTATTTCCGGGAGATTGGCTAAGCCTAGGTAATCATTAATACTCCATGTAATTACCTCTTTTCCTTGAAACTTCATCCTATTGGAAATAGGTCCTTCAAGCTTAGGAAAAACAAAGTATCCTTCTGCCTGCGACGCCCATTTTCCCAATGGCCCCTTATTCTCTGTTATTCTTTCGAACAAATCTCTCATAATCACGCTTGTTTGAACAAAAATAAATCTTTTTACCTAGCATTCATAACACCTAACCCCTAGTTTTTAAACAATTTTACTGACAGCATAAAAAAGCAACGGCTTTTAACCGTTGCTTTTCACTGTTTTATGTTTTTAGCCATACTCAAAACTATCATAGATGGCAATTCTAAACTCTCCCAAGAAGAGGTTGATAGAAGACTTCAAGGCTATATTGGAGAATTTTATAGATTAGCGTATAGTTTGCACCTTAGGTGTTTCCTCGACCTCATTTTCATTCAAGAAACCTTGCGCTTCCATCCACTCATCACTGTAAATCTTACTCATATACCGAGAACCATGATCCGGAAAAATAGCCACCACTTGACTATTCAAATCAAATTCTCCTCTAGCACTAAGCTGCTTTATCGCTTGCATTACAGCACCTGAAGTATAGCCGGCGAAAATACCTTCGGTTTTTGAGATTTCCCTAGCGGTATGTGCACTTTCTTCATCAGTAACCTTAATATACTTATCAATAACGTCAAAATCGGTAGCCGATGGAATCAGATTCTTGCCCAACCCCTCAATCCGGTACGGATAAATTTCATTTTCATCGAACTCTCGTGTTTCGTGAAACTTTTTAAGCACACTACCGAAAGCATCGACACCGATAATTTTTATGTCCGGATTTTGCTCTTTTAAAAAACGAGCTGTACCCGATATGGTGCCACCGGTTCCACTACAAGCAATCAAATGTGTTATTTCACCGCCAGTTTGTTTCCATATTTCGGGACCTGTTGATTTGTAGTGCGCATCTATATTTAATTCATTGAAATATTGATTGATATAAATACTACCCTTTGTTTCTTGGTGCAGGCGTTTTGCCACTTGGTAATAAGACCTTGGGTCATCGGCACTCACGTGCGCGGGACATACATGCACATTGGCTCCCATTGAGCGCAACATGTCTATCTTATCAGGACTTGATTTTGAACTAACCGCCAAAATACATTTGTAGCCTTTGATGATACTTACCATAGATATACTAAAGCCCGTATTGCCTGAGGTTGTTTCTATAATCGTATCTCCGCTAGAGAGAATGCCCTTTCGTTCCGCTTCTTCAATAATATGCAGCGCTATACGATCTTTCGCTGAATGCCCGGGGTTAAATGCTTCCACCTTAGCATAAAAGTTGCCTGTAAAAGATTTGGTGATTCTATTTAGCCTTACTAGAGGAGTATTCCCTATCAAGCCTAAAATGTTATCAATTGCTTTTATTTTTTTCGTCATTGCTTGTGTTTTTGTTCCTACGAACATCCACAGATTTACTGATGCAAAATTAGTGATTTTTTTATACTAGTCGATTTTGTCTTCCAAATCAAGAATAAATGAGTATTCCTTGGCAACTTCTTTTAGCGCTTCAAAACGCCCGGAAGCACCACCGTGACCAGCTTCCATATTAATATCAAAAAGCAGCAAATTATCATCGGTCTTCATCTCTCGGAGTTTGGCAACCCATTTTGCAGGCTCAAAATATTGAACTTGCGAGTCGTGTAAGCCTGTAGTCACCAACATATTAGGATACGCTATGGCTTTAACATTATCGTATGGAGAATACGATTTCATATAGTCGTAATATTCCTTCTCATTCGGATTACCCCATTCATCATACTCCCCTGTTGTTAAAGGAATACTATCGTCTAACATTGTTGTAATAACATCAACGAACGGTACCGCCGCAACGATACCATTATATAACTCTGGAGACATATTTACAATAGCGCCCATTAAAAGACCGCCAGCAGAACCGCCCATTGCATATAGGTGCTCTGAACTAGTATACCCTTCGGCAATAAGATATTTTGAACAGTCGATAAAGTCGGTAAATGTATTTTTCTTTTTGAGTAGTTTGCCATCTTCGTACCATGGTCTGCCCAAATATTGACCTCCCCGAATGTGCGCCAATGCATATACAAAACCGCGGTCAAGCAAACTCAAACGAACCGTTGAAAAATAAGGATCCATCGTCGCACCATACGACCCGTAAGCATATTGCAGCACGGGTGTATTTTTTTTGAACTTGGTATCTTTATGATAAACGATAGACATGGGAACCTTTACCCCATCTCTTGCAGTTGCCCATATTCTTTTTTCAAGGTAATTGGCTTTATCGAATTTTCCTCCCAAAACCTCTTGCTCCTTTTTAACTTCCTTCTCTTTAGTCGTCATATTAAAGTCTATTGTTGACCTTGGGGTGCTCATCGAATTGTAACTGTACCTTAAAACATCTGTATTGAAGTCAGGATTTGTGCTAACTCCTGCGGTATATGTTTCACTATCAAAAGGAAGGTAATACTGGTTTGTACCATCCCAGCGGATAATTTTTAGCTTGTTTAGTCCATTTTCCCGTTCCGAAAGGACATAGTAGTCTTTAAAAATATCAATATCCTCGAGTAGCACATCTTTGCGATGCGGGATGAATTCCTTCCAATTTTCAACATTGGTATTTTCTTCGTCTACTATCATTAACTTAAAGTTGGTAGCCCCATCTTTATTGGTTAATACATAAAAATCGTTTTCGTAATGTGCGATATTATGCTCCAAACCTCTAGTTCTTGGAGTAAATACTTTAAACGAACCGTTGGGATTGTTAGCCTTCAAAATTTGAAATTCAGAGGTAAGCGTGCTATACGAGCCAATTACGATGAATTCTTTTGATTTGGTTTTATAGACGTAGGTACTAAAAGTGTCATCTTCCTCAGTATGCACCACTACGTCGGCACTAGCAGGAGTTCCAAAAACATGTCTATAAATTTTATCGGAACGCAGGGTAACGGAGTCCTTAGCCGTATAAAATAGCGTTTTGTTATCATCAGCCCATACCGCACCACCTGTAGTATTCTCTATCTTGTCGTCGTATATCTCCCCTGTTTTCAAATTCTTGATTTGCAGAGTGTATTGTCTCCGGGAAACGGTATCCACGCCAAAAACCGCAAGTTCGTTATCTGGGCTTATTGAAAGTCCGCCTAATTGAAAATAATCATGCCCCTTGGCCATTTCATTTCCGTTGAACATGATTTCTTCATCGGCGTCTAGACTTTCTTTCTTTCTGGAATAGATTGGGTATTGTTGCCCAGTTTCGTATCTAGTTATGTACCAGTAGCCATTATTTTTATAGGGCACTGAAGAATCATCTTCCTTAATACGACTTTTCATTTCATCGAATAGAGCCTTCTGAAAATCCCTTGTGTGCGCCATAAGAGAATCCTTATAAGCGTTTTCTTTTTCTAAATGAGCAATTACCTCAGCATCTTCTCTGTCATTCATCCAATAGTAGTCATCCACCCTAACATCACCATGTTTTTCTAGGTTTTTAGGAATTTTTTTGGCAATCGGGGCTTCAGCTTTCATCATGGTATTTTCTTCATTTTGACAAGAAAGTGCAAAAGTAACACATACCAGTAAAAGTGCTTTGTATTTCTTAGTTCGTAACATTTTTAGTTAGTTTAGGCTTTCAATTTACTAATTTTACCAACGATAAGAGTTTTTAATATTGTTAACTAATCTTAAAAAAGGATACTATGTTTGGAGATATGATGGGGAAATTGAAAGAAACCCAGGCCAAAGTAGAAGCTACTAAAGAACGGCTGCATACTATATTAATCGATGAGAATTCTTCAGATGGGTTATTGAAAGTTACAATTACTGCGAACAGAACTCTAAAAGAAATCAATATCGATGAGTCGCTTTTGGCCGACAAAGAAATGCTAGAGGATTATTTGATAATGACTTTGAACAAGGCTATTTCAAAAGCCACAGAAGTCAACGAAGCTGAGCTCGCCGCAATAGCAAAAGAAGGAATGCCCAATATTCCAGGAATGGATTCGTTATTTAAATAACCGAATTAATTTTACCCTAAACCAAAATTGACAAACTTATTGTTTGTATAATCGCAAATACCTCAACAATGAAATATTTATTCTTATTTGTTTTAACTCCGATTTTGCTTCTTGCACAAGGTCCGAACGTAAATTTTGATGATCAACCGTTAACATCAGACCATATTATTACAATTTACGAAGACGGTGATGGTTGGCTAAAAAACTATGATGAAGCTATGGCGGATGCCAAAAAAGAAGATCGCAATGTCCTAATCTATTTTACGGGAAGCGATTGGTGCCCGCCTTGTAAGATGCTTAAAACAGATTTGTTCGACACTGAGGCGTTTAAGGATATTGCTTCTAACTACACCCTGCTATATATAGACATGCCTAGAAATAGAGAATTGCTATCGCCAGAACAAATGAAACACAATTCTGAATTACTTAATAAAATCAATAAGAAAGGCGTTTTTCCATTGTTAGTGGTTTTAAATAAAAAGGGCTCAAGACTAGATGAATATTCAGGGTATAGCATGAATGGCGAAGTACAATATCACATGGAGCTATTAAATAAATATAAAGAGTAGTCTTCTGTAGATTATTCCAACTATAAAAGGCTTTCCGAAACGGAAAGCCTTTTTTGGTTGGTTTGGTAGTGTTTAGTTGTTGATTAACCTAAATTCTGTTCTTCTGTTAACGGCGTGTTCTCTCTCTGTACAAGAAACACCTTCCTTACATCTGTTCTTTGTTTTGGTTTCGCCATAACCATTGGCAACCAAAAGACTAGGGTTTACACCTTTAGTAATCAAATAATCTGCAACTGCCTTCGCTCTTCGTTCAGAAAGATCCTTGTTATTCGAAGTATTACCTCTAACATCGGTATGAGAAGCTAATTCAACTTTAACGCCTGGGTTTTGGTTCAATACCGGCATTAATCTAGTGTCGATAATATTCTTAGCAGTAGCAGTCAAGCTAGCGCTACCCAAATTCCAACTGATAGGGAGTGCTTGGTACTCTACCAAGGAACATTCTACCTCATTCCAAGTAGTAAGACCTCCTTTTGATTGCAATACTTCTTTTGTAATCGTTTTAGTAACTGCGGGCACAGTTTCCTCACTAGTAAAGGCATCATTATCCAATACTGTTTTGGTAATTTCCTTATACTGAGCAGGAATAATCTCTTCAACAACCTTGGCGGGTTCTAATAAGATTTGCTTGGTATAACTCGCATTTTTTGAGCCAATTGGCGATTTACTTACAGCGGCATCACCTGCTAATGTTGTGGTCTCAATTGTGGTGTACTCAGCTGGGTAACCTTTATAACACCAGTAACGGCAGTCATCAGGATTACCTGAAGCACAATCTGGTGCCGATGCGCCAAGTTCCCATTGGGCGTAAGCTGGTTTTACTTCAATAGTTTCAGAACCAATCCCAAAAGAAGCAGGTGTTATTCTTAAAGTATTACCACCTTCTTTAGAAACATAGCTTACAGTTTCAGTTCCCCACTTTTCAGGAACAACGGTCAATTTTTTTCCTGCTGCCTTTGTCTCAACTCTTTCGGTAACTGTTTTAAAAGTTGCAGGCACAGTTTTCAAAACCTTATAAGCAGGTTTGATTGTTAAGGTAACGGTCTCATTTACATAGACATCTGGCGTTGTACAACGCACATAGCATTTACCCGGTTCTGGGTTTGCTGGCAAGTCTTGTGCCATTGAAATCGAAGCGGTCATGACCGCAAAAAAGAAAAGAACTTTTTTCATGGTGTTTAGTTGTTTATTAATTAAATGGTTCCATTTAATTAGAAACAGAAAATATTGAAAAGTCACTTTTTTAAAAAAATAATCATTATTGTACGGTAAATATTTTAATATATTTTGGTAATTACCGCAATCACTGGTTGTAAAAGCTGAATTGAAATTTGATAACCTGCTTTTGCAGCTTTTACAAAATCGCTTACAATAAGAATAAATTATTCAGTGGGGACTTTGATTTTCAATTAGAAAAAATTTAGTATTACGCCTTATGTCCAACAACGCAGCGGTCTTACGTCTTTAACCGGACACTACTGAAAAATAATATGAAATTCTTATCTTTAATGAAAACGTATAGCATGATTGAAGTACAGAACACAAAAAGTAAGGGACTTAGTTTTGCGGTGAAATCAGGCTCTGGAAAAATAATACTTCAGAGTGTCGGTTTTAAAAATCAGGGAGAAATAGAACAGACTATAAAACAGTTGACCAGCCACACAAAACTCATCAACAAAGTTGAGCGAAAAACTAATTTTGAAGGAAAATTTTTATTTGCCATCAAAAACGACAAAAACAAGATTATTGGCTACAGTGGTTGCTATACTTCGCAAGCGGGCATGGAAAACGGAATTAAGCACTTCATAGAAAATCTTTCTTAGAAAGAAATCAAACTATTTTCAATCTTTCTAAAAAGACCCTGTGCATTTCATCTGTGTAGTCTAAATGGGTTACGATTCGCAGTTTGCCCTGCCCCATTGCAATAATATGAATATTATTTTTCTTTAATTTCGATACGAATTCCTCAGCTGAGAAGCGCTTTTCATTAATTTCAAAAATGATAATATTGGTTTCAATCGGCTCTACTTTTTTGACATAATTCAAACCTTTTAGTACTTTGCTTATTTCAGATGCTTTTCGGTGGTCAGTAACCAATCTTTCGATATGATTGTCCAAGGAATAAATAGCGGCAGCTGCTAAAAAACCTGCTTGTCGCATTCCTCCACCAAATACCTTTCGAATTCGTAATGCTTTCTGAATAGCTTCAGTGCTCCCAACCAAAACTGAACCGACAGGGCACCCTAAGCCTTTACTCAAGCAAACACTGATAGTGTCAAAAAGTTGCCCGTATTGTTCGGTAGTTTCATTCCTTGCTACCAAAGCATTCCATAAACGAGCGCCATCTAGGTGATAGCTTAGACTATGTTTTTTACAAACTAATTGTATTCGCTGCAGTTCTTCAAAATCCCAACAAGCTCCCCCACCCTTGTTCGTCGTATTCTCTATGCAAACTAATGAGGTTAACGGACTATGATAAAAGTCTGGAGGGTTAATCGCAGCTTCGACTTGCTCGGCGGTCATCATGCCGCGTTCACCGTCGACCAATTTACAAGACACACCACTATTAAAACTTACCCCGCCTCCTTCATAATTATATACATGTGCATATTTATCGCAAATCAATTGATCACCAGGATTAGTATGTAGCTTAATCGCCGTTTGATTGGTCATAGTTCCCGAAGGAAAGAACAAAGCGGATTCTTTGTTGAACATAGCCGCAACTTTTTCTTCCAAGGCGTTGACACTAGGGTCTTCTTTAAAAACATCATCACCCACTTTGGCGGACATCATAGCATCGAGCATTCCGGGTGTGGGTTTGGTTACGGTATCGCTTATTAGGTTTATTTTCAAAAGGAGTTGTTTATTTAAAATGCAAGAAGCAATTACAAGGTTATCTATTTACGTTTCGAATTGCGCATAATTTTTGAGCTTGTGCTTGTGTATTATTTTTGTATTTGTGCTTTTTAGTGAAAACAGTCCATTCCAATTGGTGAACCATCGGGTAATTTTGGAGCTGCAATTACCGTGAACTTTTCAGGATGCGCTTTAAAAGCATCGATTCTCCGAACCATCTCCATTGCTGTAAATCCCATTTTTCCCGTAACCAATTTATTTCTTAAACTAGCTAATTCAGCATTTGCGTATGCATTTACCTGCGGATGTACTTTATCATGGGCAGCAAGGTTCATCAAATGAAATAGCACTCTAAAGTTGATATTATGCTGTACTTCCAACAAATAGGAGTCTTTGTTGGCTTTACCAATAGTGTTCGAGGTAACTTCACGCAATACATCCCCAAGACTTAAGTTTGAAGGTGCCGTTGCTTTTTGTTGAATTAATCGAGAAGCCCGTTCTGGATGCAAAAGCAATCCCAGTGTCATATCGGCGGCGGTCTCAGCTGCTGAAAGGGCATCAAAGGAAACACCAGTTTTTCCATTAATGGATTCTCTTGTCCTCCCGTAACCGAAAGCTCTTGGTGGGAATAAACTCAATTTATCCTTCGGAATAGCGATAACTGCCGCATCCAAAGTTTTTAAAATAGTTTTCAGCGCTTTTTGCTGCGTTGCTTTATCAACCACACGAACAGTTTCTTGGCCGTCGCCCTTCACTGTATAATTGTACTCCAAGCCACCAACTATTTTTGCCACTCCCTCTGTTTGATATCTATGGAAAAAATATAAAGGAACAAAAACATCCTCTAAAACGGAATTCGGCTGATTTGTGGGGATATTGTCTATTGAAAAATTAGCAATGGCTAGTTTACGAACCTCCAACATGGCATCTAACTCATCGCTTACATCGGTACCGTTATCCCATAAATGCGCCAACACATGAGCACTTCCTTGTGGTCTTGCATCCTGATCGGTAATAAATCGCAGTCCATCTGCAGCTGATTTTTCCAAAATTTTATTCAAACTTTCCTTTTCGTCCACTCCCGCATCAAAAGTCTCGTACGAGTACGCGACTGAGACTTTATCCCATGGGCCTATTTTATCGTCATAAGCATTAGAGAAATCGATTTTTCCGTCCTTAATACTGAACTGGGGATGGGGATAATCCATCACCGAAGCTTTTCCATTTGTACTTGCTGCATAATTATGAGCAAAACCAAGGGTATGGCCTATTTCATGCGCTGAGAGCTGACGAATTCTAGCAATGGCCATTTCTAACATTGGCTGGTGATTGTCATCTCGTTCGGCATACGGTTTATTCATCAATGCCTGAGCGATTAAAAAATCTTGACGAATACGCAAACTCCCAAGACTAACATGACCTTTCATAATTTCTCCTGTGCGCGGGTCTGTGACACTAGCCCCATAACTCCAACCTCTAGTAGAACGGTGTACCCATTGTATTACATTATAGCGAACGTCTAATGGGTCGGCATCGTCTGGTAAAATTTTCACTTGAAAGGCATCTTTATATCCAATTGCTTCAAAAGCTTGGTTCCACCATCTACCGCCTTCCAGTAAGGCCGAACGTACGGGTTCGGGCGTGCCATTATCCAAATAATAAATAATCGGTTCTACCGCTTCGCTTACTGCCGCTTTAGGGTCTTTCTTCTCTAAACGATGTCGTCGTATAAATCGTTTTAAAATAGGCGATTCAACGGGAGTCGCATAATCGTAATACATGAACGGAGAAGCTCCTGAGCGTGGGTCAAATTCTCGTTGCCTGTAACCGTCATCTGGCAATTCAATAAACGAATGGTGCTGTGCAACTGTTACTAAACCCGAGTTAGGGGTTACGGAACGAATGTTACGCCCCTTGGCCTCACCTTTAAAGGTTAAGGTGACATCAAACTCAATATTTTTCGGGAACGCTTTGGTACGTTCTAAAGCAACAGCACTCTTGGTTTTGTCCAAACTATACGACCCTTGCTTTGCTACTTTTAAACGAGCAGAGACACCATGGGTATCTTGCATCAAGAAATCCGTAATATCTATAATATACTTCCCTTTTGCTTCTTCTTCTATCTTAAAACCAAAAAGAATCGATTTTGCGAAGGCTTGCTCTACCGATTTTTTTTCCAAAGCATTGTCGGTCAATGCTCTAAAATCAAGATTAGGTTGTATCAACAGTAATTTGTTTCCTGCCTTTCTAAAAAACACCACCTGCGTACTTCCTAATTTCCCCCTATCCAAACCGATGTCATTGCTCCCTATACCACTACTTAACGAGGAAACATATAAAAATTCCTTTTCTAAATCATCGACCTCTAAATAAATTTTATCCGTTTTTTCGTCATATTGAAAATCGAAGTATCCCATGTACTTTTTGAAATCTTTACTGTTTTCGGTAAACTGGGCGCTCGCAAGAGTAGCGGTTAACATAAATAGAATTGATAGTTGTGTGTAGCGTTTCATGATACGTGTCTATAATTGCATTAGTCGACGCTAAATGTAGCTAAAATCATTGAAATAATGTGCTACTTAAAAATTGGAACTCAAACAATACTATTGACGAAAAACACCTGTCAATATTTAAGAATGAATAATATTCAACCGTATTAATATCATATTCCCATTGCTAAATATTTGGAAAACTGATATCTTTTCAAAAATGATTTTACATGAATAATATCAGAAATCAATTGTTCTCTTATTACCTGCAAGACCCTGCACTTTATGACGAAATGTATGACAGTGATGGACAAATTAAAAGGGTTTATCAAAAACTTTCAGATATTTATGGAGGTCATTCTATCAAAGACTATGTAAAACTAAATGACAAAGCAAAATCATCTTTTTTCAATCAAGGAATTACTTTCCAAGTTTACGATAAGGAGAAAACGCAGGAAAAGATTTTCCCCTTTGATCTTTTCCCCAGAATAATCGACCCTAATGATTGGGATGTTATTGAAAAAGGAGCTATACAAAGAAGCAAAGCGCTTAACCTTTTTTTATGGGACATTTACCACGATAAAAATATCATCAAACAAGGTATCGTGCCAATCGAGCTAATTAGCTCTTCGGAGAATTATCTCGACCAAATGAACGGTGTTGACCCGCCTGGTGGAATTTACAATCATATTTCGGGAACCGATATTATTAAGCACAATGATGGTAAATATTATGTGTTGGAAGATAATATCCGTTGTCCTTCTGGAGTAAGTTATGTGATATGTAATAGAACTGCTTTAAAGCGAGCACTCTTTGGGGTTTTCAATCACTATAAGACCTGCTCGGTAACCAATTACGCCGAAAATCTTTTAGACCTATTAGAAACCGTAAAACCCAAAGGTGTAGATGCGCCCAATGTAATCGTAATCACCCCTGGCATGTATAATTCAGCTTTTTATGAACACTCCTATCTGGCGAAAACCATGGGTGTAGAACTGGTGGAAGGTCGCGACCTTTTTGTTAAAAATGATTTCGTGTACATGAAAACCATACGCGGCCCGGAAAAGGTCGATGTTATTTACAGACGTATAGATGATGCCTTTATAGACCCTCTGGAATTTAATCCTGATTCGACGTTGGGAGTTCCCGGCCTTTTTGCGGCATACATAAAAGGAAACGTAACCTTGGCGAATGCTCCGGGTACGGGGGTTGCAGATGACAAAGCAGTATACACCTACATGCCAGAAATAATAAAATACTATTTAAACGAAGAGCCGATACTGAACAACGTTCATACCTACCATTGCAGTCGACCTGATGAGCTGAAATATGTTCTTGAACATGTTGATGAATTGGTAATCAAACCTGTTGATGAAGCTGGCGGATATGGCATCTCGATAGGAAATAAATTATCAAAAAAAGAGATTGAAGTTGTAAAAAAACAGCTGATAGAAAATCCCAGAAAATATGTTGCGCAGCCAATAATGTCCTTATCAGTACACCCCACTTATATTGAAGAAAGTGAGTCTTTTGAACAACGGCATGTTGACTTACGTACTTTTACCGTGTTGGGCAAAGACAGAGAATTTGTACTCAAAGGGGGCTTAACGCGCGTGGCACTTGAAAAAGGGAATTTAATCGTAAACTCATCCCAAGGGGGTGGCTCCAAAGATACTTGGGTGCTTAAAAAATAATCAGACCGTATGCTTTCTAGAGTAGCCAACAATTTATTTTGGATGGGGCGTTATATTGAACGTTCAGAACATGTTGCCCGATACTTGAACGTAAACTATTTTTCGTCATTAGACGCTCCCAATGCACAATCGCAAGATCGGCAATTCGTACTGCGATCTATGCTTTTAATGGTAGGGAATCCTGCTGAGAACACCGAGGTTCTTAAGGAGGAAAAGGTGCTTTATCAAATAGGTTTAGATTCTGATTTTCCGTCTTCTATAGTAAACAATGTAAAGCAGGCTAGAGAAAATGCAAACAGCGCTAGAGATCTTATTTCAACGGAATTATACGAAGCCATAAATAAATTTTATCATTTCGTTATTAGTTATGATAAGGAAGCCTTTGTAAAAAACGGACTGCACGACTTCACGACCAATATTGCCGAAATGACGGCAATTCTAAGAGGTAAAATCAGAGGAACACTTTTACATGATAGTGTTTATGCGATTATAATGATGGGTGTTAATTTAGAACGAGGAAATCAGATCATTAGAATAATCAATGCCAAATATCATGACGCCTTGAACGCGCAAGGTAGTTATGGCAATAAGTTTAAAAATAGTTTTGAATGGACAACTCTTTTGAAGTGTGCAGAATCGTATGATATGATGCGCCGCTTTTACAAAAAAACACCGACAAGTGTTTCTACTTTAGAGTTTTTAATTTTAAACCCATCTTGTCCTAGGTCGATTATGAATAGCCTAAATCAAGTATACAAACACATTAGAACATTAGATTCAAGTATGACGTACAACAAAAAATCTACTGCATTTTTAGTGGGTAGAGTCAGGGCGGAATATGAGTATACATATATCGAAGAAATTGAAAAAGACATTCCATTATTTATCGATGAAATTGTGAATAGCCTTTCCGAAATCAGTCAAAAAATGGAAAAGGAATTTTTCAACTTTTAGTACAAGCTTAATACCGTACCTTAGCGTATGACATTAGAATACTCCGTTACCTATTACGCTGAAAACACCTACGAACATTCAGTTGATAACGCCAATTGGCAGTTTTTAATAATCCCAGAGCTGAATGCTACCCAAGAGTTTATTAGTACCGAATTCAGCAATTCGTTGAATGAGAATATTGAATACTCTATAAATGGCTATGGCTTTAAAACTATTCGAATTAATCCAAAGCAAAAATTTAAGAAAATTTCTTTTAAAGCCGTTTTCAGATTAGTCAAAAAAGAGATGAAACCGTTTGATTTTCAACCCCAAAGAAAAATATTAGCATCGTACGAGCATCTTCGGGAATTAGAATTTAAGGTGAACAACGAATCATTTCTAAAACCAACACGTTTTACTACTATACCTAAAAAACAAAGTCATATTTTTCAGTTTGATACTACCAAATCTATATTTGAAAATTTACAGGAACTAAATAAATGGACTTTTGTTCACATTTATTTTAAAACCGATGTAACCGATGTTAATACCACGCTAGACGAAATCATTGCTAAAAGACATGGAGTTTGTCAAGATTTCACCCATCTCTTTTGTGCCCTATCAAGAATAAATGGTATACCGGCACGATATGTTTCAGGTTATTTACATCAAGGAAATGGTTATTTTGGTGATTCACAGATGCATGCATGGGCAGAATCCTATATTCCCGAAGTTGGCTGGGTCGGTTTCGACCCGACCAACAACCTAATAGCAAATACCAATCATATTAAAGTTGCCCATGGCAAAGATTATGGCGATTGCTCTCCACTAAAAGGTGTAGTATACACAGCAGGAGAAAATAAAACCAAACATACTATAAAGGTTATGGGGAAGCAGCAAAAACAAAATGCTTGGTAGTTTTAGCTACTTGTATATAAAAAGAGTACTATTTTTACCGAAACGGAATTCAAATGACAATCACCACCGACCTTTACAATGGTCTTTTAGATCGCCTTGGCGCGTTAAGGAGGTATCTTTGACGTTGATGCCAAGCTCATCGAAATAGAAAACGAACAGGAAAAAACGCTCGCTCCCGATTTCTGGAATAATCCGCAAGAAGCTCAAGCGCACATGAAGTTCATTCAATCCAAGAAACAATGGGTCGATGACTTTAATGTGGCTAAAATTTTAGTAGCCGATCTTGAAGTATTGCTAGAATTTCAGCAAGAAGGTGACGTTTCTGAGCAAGAGGTTGAGTCGCACTACGATAAAACGCTTGGTAAACTCGAAAGGTTAGAGTTCAAGAACATGCTCTCGGAAGAAGGTGATGAACTCCCAGCAGTATTGCAGATAACAGCTGGTGCAGGAGGTACTGAAAGTTGTGATTGGGCAGCTATGTTGATGCGCATGTACATGATGTGGAGCGAAAAAAATGGCTATAAGGTCAAAGAACTCAACTACCAAGAAGGAGATGTTGCCGGTATAAAAACCGTTACTCTGGAAATTGACGGTGATTTTGCCTTCGGATGGCTTAAAGGTGAAAACGGTGTACATCGATTAGTAAGGATTTCGCCTTTCGACAGTAATGCCAAAAGACATACTTCTTTTGTTTCGGTCTATGTATATCCTCTAGTAGATGACAGTATTGAGGTTGACATTAATACCGCAGATATTACCATAACTACTGCGCGCTCAAGTGGCGCTGGAGGCCAGAATGTGAATAAAGTCGAAACCAAGGTACAACTAGTACATGAGCCTTCTGGCATACAAATTTCATGTTCAGACTCTCGAAGCCAACATGATAACAGAGCAACGGCAATGAAGATGTTGAAATCGCAGTTGTACGAAATAGAATTGCGAAAGAAAATGGAAGCTCGTCAGGAAATAGAATCCTCAAAAATGAAAATCGAATGGGGTTCACAGATTCGTAATTACGTAATGCATCCGTACAAATTGGTAAAAGACGTTCGTACCGCAGAGGAAACCGGTAACGTGGATGCAGTGATGGATGGAGACATTGACCGATTTCTAAAAGCGTATTTAATGGCTATGGGTCAGAATGATGAAGAATAACGTACTCAACCAAATAAACAAAAACATGCAATTGTTTTGAATTAAAATAAGAAATCCAAAATCGAGAAAATGATTAAAATATACCATAACCCAAGATGTAGAAAATCTCGAGAAGGGCTGAAAGCAGTTGAAAATTCCGGACAGGCATTTGAAATTATTCTATATCACGATAACGTTCCTTCTAAGGAAGAACTTGCTATGATTCTAACTAAATTGAATATCAAACCCATAAATCTCGTTCGTAAAAACGAAGCAATATGGAAAGAAAAATTTCGCAAAAAAGAACTTACCGACAATCAAGTTATTGAAGCTATGGTTCAATACCCCAAACTTATTGAACGCCCAATAGTTATTAAGGGTTTCAAAGCAGTTATCGGGAGGCCACTAGAGCATATTACCGAATTACTCAAAACCTAAAAGACATTTTACAGGTATGGCATATTTCTTGCGAAGTAGTTTTAACAAAGCTTTAACCAAAGCGATTTAAACCATCGTCTAATTTTAACGTCCTAATACTTCAATATTATGAAATCAACTAAAATATACTGGCTGGCCTTCTTTACTGTTATGCTTTTCGGAGCAGAATCATATGCGCAATACGGCTATGGAGGCGGAGGTTATGGATATGGCAGAGGCAATGGTTACGGCAGGCAACGTATAGCCCCACAAACGAATACGGCGCCAGAACCACCTAAACCAAAGACAGCTGAGGAAATTGTTGATGAGCAAATGCCAACGATAGCCGAAACATTGGAACTGAATGAATTCGAATCCGCAATTTTGAGTTCAATCCTTAAAAAGTATGTGCAACAACGCATCGAAATGGGAATATTAAAGTTAAGCCCAGACCAAATGCGGGAAGGCTACGCGAAAATTACCGAAGCCCAAGATCAAGAACTCAAAGATGGCCTTCCTGTGGAAAAGTACGACGCCTTCGTCAAAATGATGAAAAACGGAGTTCAAAAATCGAAGAAAGAAAAGAAAAAGAAAGACAGAAAAAAGAAAAAGAAAAAGAAAAAAATCAAAGATTAATATGAAAAAACTGTTTCTAAGTTCATTACTACTTTTATCATTTGTGTGCATTGCACAGCGGCCGCAAGGCCAACGTCCGAACGGACAAAAACCCAACCCGGTAACGATTACAGGAACAGTACTTGATCAAGAAACAGGTGACCCCCTAGAATATGCTACGCTGGTACTTCAGAGCGTGCGAAATCCAGATCGGGTAACCGGCGGTATTACCGATGAAACAGGAAAATTTAGCGTAGAGACTCTCCCCGGAAAGTATAATATTCGTGTAGAATACATCTCTTTTAAAACCTACAGTCTAGAAGAACAAACAGTAAGAGAATCGACCGACTTAGGTATTATTAAACTGAGTCTGGATGTGGAGCAACTCGAAGCTGTAGAAGTGGTTGGCGAACGTACGACCGTTCAACTGCGTTTAGATAAAAAAATATATAATGTTGGTTCCGACCTTACCGTAAAAGGCGGTTCGGTTACAGATGTATTAGATAATGTACCTTCTGTTACGGTAGATGTAGAAGGTAATATAAGTCTCAGAGGAAACGAAAGTGTTCGTATCCTGATTAACGGAAAACCCTCAGCCCTCTCCGGGCTAAGCCCAGATGCATTACAACAACTGCCTGCCGAGGCTATTGAAAAGGTCGAGGTGATTACAAATCCATCTGCACGATATGATGCAGAGGGCACAGCAGGTATTTTAAATATTATTCTAAAACAAAGCAAGACTGTTGGTCTAAATGGTTCTGTTAGCACTTACTTGGGCTATCCTACTACCTATGGTGGCAACGTAAGTTTAAATCTTCGTAGAGATAATTTCAACATTTTCACCAATACATCGTATCGGTATAGAAGCGGTCCCGGTAATGCATTATTTGACCAGGAAAATTTTAATCAAGATGGTACCACGGCAAGTTTTCAAAATGAAGTTCGAGATTACCAAAGACAAAGTGACGGCTTTAATACCAATGTTGGTTTTGAACTTTTCATAGACCCAACAAATAGCATTACCAACTCGTTCACCTATCGAAAATCAAACGGTGATGATACTACCGATATTGATTTTGAAAATTTTGATGCCAGTCGCAACCCCACTATCCAAAGAAATCGCTTTACTAATGAGAGGGAAGATGAGGAAGACATTCAATATTCTGTGAATTATCAGAAAAAATTCAATGATGACGGACATAAACTTACCTTAGATTACCAATATTCAACGGGGAATGAATTAGAAAATTCAATTATCAATGAGGTAGTATTAAATGATAACTCCAATCTTCCGACCGAGCAGACCATTAATGATGAAACTCAAAAAAATCAATTAGTTCAGATGGACTATGTTTTACCATTTGGTAAAGAAAAAGCCTCTCAATTTGAAATTGGATACCGTGGAAGTTTTAATAATTTCAACACCGATTTTGATTTTGGCATTCTGGAAAACGGACTGCTAGCTAGCGATCCAAACTTCAGCAATGAGTTGAATTATAAGGAATATGTAAATGCTCTTTACACACAAATAGGTAGTAAATTCGACAAATTTAATGCACTGGCAGGCTTGCGTATGGAAGCATCGGATATTGGCATTGAACTGGTCAACACAAATGACGTTACCAATAAAAAGTACACGAATTGGTTTCCTTCTATTTTTCTTGGCTATGAATTTTCCGAAACAGAGCAATTGACCTTGAGTTATAGTAAGCGGTTACGAAGGCCTCGTTCCCGTTTCATCAATCCTTTTCCATCAAGGTCAAGTAACACCAATCTGTTTCAAGGAAATCCTAATCTAGACCCTACCTATACCGATGCTTATGATTTCGGATACTTAAAACGATGGGATAAAGTTACTTTCAATACTTCTATATATCTTAATAATTCTAATGGTGTATTCCAATTTATAACCCAAGAAACAGGTGATTTTGTTCAAATCGATAACCCTGCATTCGATGATACAGTGCCATCTGGCCCAAACAATCTCGAAACTATTGATATTCCTGTTCAGGCTAGAACACCAATTAATTTAGCAAATGACAAGCGTTATGGTCTAGAATTTACCACAGCTTATACTCCAAAGCGAAATTGGCGCCTTACGTGGAATTTGAATGTGTTTCAACAGCAGCTTCGAGGCGATTATGCCTATGAAAATTCGCAGGGTGAACAAATCACCCAGAACTTTGATGCGGACAATCTTACTTGGTTTACACGGGTGAGTGCTAAAATACCATTACCAGGAAAAATAGATTTTCAGACAAATCTATTTTACAGGGGGCCTTCACAGAATGCACAAAGTAAGAATAAAGGAATTTTAAGTACAAATCTTGCCTTTAGCAAAGATGTTATAAAGGATAAAGCCACGCTTTCATTAAATGTTAGCGACTTATTCAACTCAAGAAAACGACGTAGCGAAACTCGAACCGACAATGTATTCACGTACAGTGAATTTCAGTGGAGACAGCGCCAAATAAACCTGTCGTTTCTATACCGTTTCAATCAGAAGAAAAATCAAAGGGGAGACCGACAACGGGGTGGCGATGATGGAGGTGATTTTGATGAAGAAGGATAGTGATACTTTAAAACATAATTTAAACAAAAAAGGAGCTAAAAAGCTCCTTTATTTTATGCGTCGCGCTGGGCTTGCTTTGCCTTGCGCCTTTCTTTGAATTGTTCTATCAAGTTACCGAATAACCAGT